>Ga0208900_1000118_pt1 | contig 47877 bp, 37 predicted proteins | sample AntAceMetag02UKK_FD_184763 | JGI IMG/M metagenome (GOLD analysis project Ga0208900, IMG submission 184763) | Saline lake microbial communities from Ace Lake, Antarctica - Antarctic Ace Lake Metagenome 02UKK (SPAdes) (version 2) | ecosystem: Environmental > Aquatic > Non-marine Saline and... | reverse complement strand
CATTCATTATCCTCAGGTAGCTTTCGTACCTTGATCTGGCAATTTTCTTTTGCTCAAGGGCCTGCAAAACCGCGCAACCCGGTTCGTGAATATGTGTGCAATTGTTAAAACGACAATCGTGCTGGTACCTGCGAAATTCCGGGAATCGCTCGGCAATTTCATACTTCCTGAATTCCACGAGCCCAAACTCCCTTATCCCCGGCGTATCGATAATATAACCGCCAAACGAGAGGGGATGCATCTCGGGAAAAGTGGTAGTATGTTTTCCTTTTTTGTGGTAATCGGAAATAATCCCTGTTTTTAGCTCAAGGCCAGGTTCGATGCTATTTACCAGGGCCGATTTGCCCACCCCGGAAATGCCCGAAAAAAGGTTTACTTTACCTTTGATCGCATCCTTCAATTCAGGAATATTTTCTTTTGTCAATGCCGAAACATTAAAAGTAGGATAACCCGCGCCATTGTAAATTTCGGTAAGCTCGCGCAACCTTTCAAGATCATTTTGTTGGTAGATGTCGATTTTATTAAAAACTATAGCTGCATCAATATGGTAGGCTTCCGAATTTAACAGGAAGCGGTCGATGAATCCTGTAGCAATACGAGGTTCCTTTATTGTAACTACCAATAAGGCCAAATCGATATTTGCAGCAATAATATGTGAAACCTTCGAGAGGTTGGTCGATTTGCGAATAATATGGTTATGCCTTGGCAAAATATCTTTAATCATGCCAATATCATGCAATTCAGGCATTTCGATTATTACCTTATCGCCAACAGCAACAGGATTGGTGGTTTTTATCCCTTTAAGCCTAAGCTTACCTTTAATTTTACAATTAACGATCTGGCCTTCATTAGTTTTAACTAAATACCAGCTACCTGTTGATTTTATAACAATGCCTTCCAAAATATTTTATATTTTTGCTCCAAATTTATACAAATATTTATCATTCATTAATTAACTGAAAAGCATCGTGGTCGAATACATTCCATTATTAATAGCCCCGGCAATATTCCTGATACTTATTACTATTGCCAAAGGAGGCATGGACAAAAAAGATTGGGGGTTCTTTTCAGGCTCCTATTTCTTTGGAATTTTGGCTGCCATTCCAATGATCGTAGCAGTTTATTATGTTAAGCATTATTGGTTGGAACACGCGACGAGCATACGCAGAATTTTGTTTTTTGCCTTTGCCCTGATCGGATTTTTATCCGAATTTTTTAAGTTTTTGGTGTTGAGGTACAAATATATTACCAACGATTTGCTCACCAAGCCTTTCGATGGCATTCTTTATGGTGTGGTAATTTCGCTTGGATATACCACCGCTGCCAACGTATTCTTTTTTTATGAATGGGATTACACCAGCCAATTACCAACCCTTTTGTACACTATGCCCCTTGCAAACCTGATAACGGGGGTAGTTTTAGGGTTCTTTGTCGGCATGGGCAAATTCAGAAAACCCTCTTTTATTGATTCATTAACAGGTTTGGGTGCGGCAGTATTCTTCCAGGGACTTTATAATTTTTGCCTTTTCTCCGAAGATTACCTCTTGCTGGGGCTTGTTGCCGCCGCCACAATAATAATTGCAATAACGCTTTCCATAAAGTCGCTAAATACTGATATTAAGTCGATGCTCTAAGACCTGGCTATGTTTAGTGGATTTTAAGGCTTTTATTTAAAATTCATCAAACACTTTCAGCATCCTTTTGTAAATTACCCTCGAATTAATTTTTACCCGAAAGATTAATCCACCCTATCCTTACGTTTCTCATTTAATATGTTAAGGAATATCCTTTTGGTAAAGATAATTTTAATGCTGCTTTTCATTTTGAATGTAATCAATGGTCTGGCTCAAAACCCTTTAAATGTATTCAAAGCGGAAATCGACTCCGCCTACATAAAAACCTACCCTGATGCCCTTACCTTTAAATCGTTTATAAGGAGTAAATACCTAAACCTTGGCATTGAAGATAAAAATGGAGGTTACAGCCTGGACTATATGCCCAACGGCAACAATTCCTTAGGCTTTGGTTTCAATTACAAGTGGATAGGCTTTGGCCTTGCTTTTAAGGTCATCAATCCTGATGAGGCTGATCGCTATGGAGAAACAGATTACCTTGATTTACAAACAAATTTTTACCTGCGAAAAGGTGTGTTCGATTTGTTCTACCAGAAGTACAAAGGGTTTTTTTTAAACAACACATCGGCCATGATAAAAGATTGGGGCAATCGGGAAACATTTTATCTAAGGCCTGATATTGAAGTGGTTTCTTCCGGGATAAATTACACCCATATTTTTAACCCTGAAAAATTCTCATACATTTCATCTTTTTCGCAAACTGAGGTTCAGAAAAAAAGCGCCGGATCCATCATATTAAGCGCGATAGTAAATTTTCATCGTCTATCCGCCGACTCGTCTTTTGTACCCCAAAACCTGGTTTACGAAGATGCCTTTACTGATAATATGGTGAACTCGGTAAAAGGCCTGTCAACCAATGCGCGTTTTGGATACGCGCACACGCTGGTAGCAAAACAACGATTCTTTCTTTCGCTGTCGCTGGATGCGGGATTAAGTTATGGCTTTAGTATTTACAAGGAAACGGAGGGTAAACAAAAATATAATTTTAGTGTTAATCCAAATGCTTCGTTTCGGTTCGCTGCCGGCTACAATTACAATAATTGGTTTGCAGGTATCACAACTTCAAGCTATTACCAGCTAAACAATTCAACCGGCATTGAAAATGTTATCAGGATAAATTATGGATATATCAACTTTGTAGTGGCATACAGGTTTATGCTTAAAAAAGAAATTTGGTTGCCAACAAAATTATAAATGGTTCTATTTCCATTTTTGTGGATGTAAATAATGGCTATCACTGTTATTTGTCACCAACAACTATTAAATCATTAATATCTTACTTTCCACTTAAATTGCAGTAGTAGCTTATTAATTGATATATTTTAAAACCTTGCCCTGGCAAACAAACGAAATTCCGAGTGCCGAGGATGTTCCAATCATTACTGCTTCAACAACCGGCTCTGTTACCTCCACCTCCGAAACCCACTCAACAATAAAATTGGCACCAATGCCTCCTTCGGCTTCCTTATAAGTTACCAGGTAGTTGGCTGTTTGCAATGGATTAAGCTTAATCGGGCTCTCAAGATAATTCCTTATTAACCTTCCCCGTGTGTCGTAATAATCAACTACGCTCACAATAATCTCGTTTTGCATATCTGTATTCCTGATGCTTAAAGTTGCCGAGAGTTTTATCTTTTTGGTTAGCTCTGTACCATAAATATCTGAATACACAGGAACATAAATCACTTCCCCTTTCACCAACATCAGGCTATTAAACACCTCTTTGTTTATTTCAGGATATTCGTCTTCTGAACTATTCTTTGTTGATTTTTTTTCATTTGTGGAATTGCAGGCCATTGCAACAATCAACATCAGCAAAACCATGAAAATTAAATTAGATTTTTTCATAATACTTAAAATTGAATTCCAACAAAACTACTGAATATTTAGGTGTTCGCTGTAATTATTTTATGAGTCAAATGATGGGCCGAAGGACTCCTATGGAGAAACCTCGAAACGTGCGAAGCTCTTTCGGGCATTAAATAAATAATGGAGAACGAATCGACTTTAGCGACTTGAGAGAACTTAGCGACAAGGAGAATGATTGAATGACTGAAAGAATTGAATGATAGAAAAGGGCGAATAAAACGAACGATTAACGGATAACCCCGCAAAAGTGGGATTTCGCTTCGCTCAACAATTAACTATTTCCGATTAACGATTACCCAAACTATTTTTTCCTTTTAAAAGCCAAGGCTTTTAAAATCAAACGCGGGAGTGGTTTGTCCGGGTTTCGTTTGCTCAGGTTAAGCGAAATGTTAAGTTTTTCGATAATGGGGATTTTATGGGTTTCCACAAACTCGATGGGTATGCCGTCGGGATCGGAAATATAACCAAAGTGTCCGGCTGCATCGCCCATGTCGAAACTGTTGCCGCCCTCAATCTGGCTGCGGCTATCAACAGTAAAAGGAAAGCCCGCCAGTGCGCATTTTTCCTTTAATGCATCAAAGCCGGTAATGTCGAAACACAGATGAATAAAACCGGGGTCGCCCCAGATTCTTCCGTGATAAACTACATCTGGTTCATGGTGTGTAACCTGGATAAGCTCTATTTGGGTTGGTCCGAAAAACTGAGAAAAAGCGCCTTTGCGGGGTTTGGAGTGGTTGAGTAAAACCCGCCTCATCTTTTCGCCGCCACCGTCAATTACCCGAAGGTCTTCAAAAGTTCCGGATTTATCATACACGATGCTGTCGTACTCCAGCAAGTCCTTATAAACCTTCAACGATTTATCAATATCCGATACACCAATGATTACCCCATAAGTGCCACCATTTTTTGAGGTGCCTTTGTGAAATTTATCCGCTTCTTCCAGCACTTGAAAAGCGTTTCCAAAAGGATCTTTAACAAAGAAACATTTTACCCCGTTTGGAGTCTCAGCAACTTCGCCGGGGAGGGACAGCCCTTTTTGTTTCATTTCATTAAACGACGTATGAATATCCACAGTTTTTAATTTACAAACATTGATGCCGATATCCCCGAGGTTTAGGTCGCGATGCGCTTTTTGAGGTTTTTTACCGGTGTGTTGCCATATTTCAAAACCACCGCCGCCCATCATATTCAGTGCAAGAATAGCGTGGCGTTCGCGTGGTTCTCCTTCGGTGTAAGGTAACATATACTCGGCAATGGCCTTTTCATCAAAGATTTCGATGTCCATTCCGAAGTTTTTTCTGTACCACTCGTATCCGGCATACACATCCTCTACACCTATGCCTATTTGCTGTATCCCTACAAAATTTATCCCCATGTCGATATTCTATGTTGGTTTAATTGAATCTGCAATTTTATAAAAAATTGATGGAAAAAGCCTTTTTATGTGTACCATATAAATTTCTTTTTTCCCAATGTAAACTTCTCTTTTCTTTTTTTTGATTGCCCTAAGGTATTTCCTGGCACACACATCGGCAGCCATTCCGTTTTCCTGTCCCTTGTCCAGCTTATTATACGTGATTCCGTTGGGCAAAATGGCGTTGTAGGAAATGGGTGTGTTTATCCTTCCCGGACAAACAATAGTAACAAAAATGCCATGCTTTCTTTCTTCTATCCCCAGGGTTTCGAAAAAGCCGTGCAAGGCATGTTTCGCTGCAGAGTATGCCGAGCGCAGGGGGAAACCAAATTTTCCGGTAATGCTGCTGGTTACTGCAATATGACCCCCGCCCGATTTTTTCATGCTTTTCGCTACATCTTTAGCTAAAGTAATATTGCTAAAATAATCCAGTTCCATCAACAAACGGTCAACTTTTAGCTCTGTTTCAACAGCTTTACCCCGTTGGCTTTTCCCGGCATTTAAAATCAAAATATCAATCTTACCAAAAAAGGAAAGTGCTTTTTGAGTTAAGCCGATAAATTGTGTACTATCAGAAAGATCGCAGGGAAGGGTTTTGTATTCAATTCTATTTTCCTCACAAATTTCAGCCGCTGTTTTCAATTTTTCTTCATTTGAAGATGTAATAATAAGCTTGGTGTTTTGCCTGCTCAATAATTCCACGAGGGCAAGCCCTATTCCTGATGATGCACCGGTAATCCATACCACTTTATGATTGTAAAAGCCCATAGTAAATTAAATCGTGGCAAAATTAACAAATTCCGGCATAGCAATGATTTTGTTTATCAGATCAGTAGGGCATATTGTTTTTAAAAAAAATGAAAAGGGTTTTTAAATCAAAGCAGTTTATTATTATGTTTGTAAGCTTTGCCAAAAAATTTTTAATGTATGAATGTTTCACTCAAACGTTTAAAATTATTATATGAAATTGCACTCACTATCGGTGAGGGTGAAAACCAGCCTGAAGCTGCTTTAAATGTTCTTTCGGTTTATTTGCAATTGTTAAACTGTAATTCAGCAGCCATTTTTAAAAAGGAAATTGAAGGTGAGTTTTTTTGGTATCGCGAAATAGGATCACTACCTGAAGCCACTGTAGCAGAACGAGTATTTGAAAAGTTAAATTCTGTTTTTCCGCAATCACCTCAAAAAGCAGGACTGGAAGTCCCTGACAGTAATTTCCCTATTTTCTGCCCCATCTACAACGATACATATACTATTGGTTTGCTCCTTCCCGGTTTTGGCATCATGGTATTGACGCGGAAAGGTAAAAAGTTTCCGAAAGGTTTAATTATTGAACTCCAGACTATAAATAAAAAACTTGCCAAAACACTGAATGATTTTGATCATACTGAAAAACTACAAAATCAGGTAAAGGAATTAAAATCAGATAAAAACGTAACAACCAATTGTAATAATCAACAAGAAGAACTAGCGAAAAATGTATTTCAGAAAAATGAAAATCTGTTAAGAACCCTGGTTCATAGCATACCCGACCTCCTTTGGTTAAAAGATAAGGATGGGGTTTACCTGGCTTGTAATCCGGGGTTCGAGAGTTTTTTTGGTGCAACCGAATTTGAAATAGCAGGTAAAACTGATTATGATTTTGTTGGTAAAGAATTGGGTGATTTTTTCAGGGAGCACGATAAAAAAGCCATGACATCCGGTAAACCTACCATAAACGAAGAGGAAGTAATCTTTGCCAATGATGGCCACAAAGCCATGCTTGAAACCATAAAAACACCTATTAAAGATGAGCAGGGTATTGTAAATGGCGTATTGGGAATAGCACGGGATATTACCGAAAGAAAAATAACTGAAAACACATTGAAGGAAAGTAATGAACGGTTTCAGGAAATTACGAATCTGCTGCCCCAGCCAATTTGGGAGACTGATGTTAATGGGAAATTTATTTTTGTCAATAACGCGGGGTTCGAGGTTTTGGGCTACACGCGCGAAGCTGTTGAAAAAGGATTGAACTTCCTTGAAGTGATTGCCCCTAACGATCGTCAAAGGATAGCTGAAAATTTTAGTAAAAAATTGCAGGGTATCGAAACCAATGATTATGAATATACTTGTTTGAAAAAAACGGGTGAAATTTTTCCGGTACTAATATATACTTCCCCCATCCGAAAAAACGATAACATTGTTGGGGTTAGGGGTATTACGCTTGATATTTCAAGTTTAAAACAGGCGCAGGAAGGTCTGAAATATTTTTCTGCACTTCAGGATGTGCTAATTCATATCTCGACCAAATACATCAATGTTTCAACTGATGAAATTGATCAGGCCCTGCATGATGCGCTTCGTGAAATTGGAGAGTTTGTTTCGGCTGATCGGGCATATATTTTTAATTATGATTTTAAGAAGGAAGTAACCAAAAACACCTACGAATGGTGCAGCCATGGGATAGAGCCCCAGATTGGGAATTTACAGGAAGTGCCCTTCGAGGCTATTCCACTTTGGGTTGAAAAACACTTAAAAGCTGAAACAGTTTATATACCTGATGTACTTGCTTTGCCGCCGGGCGATGATTTGAGAGAGGTACTCGAGCCACAGAACATTAAAAGCCTTATTGCTGTACCCATGATGCATGGCGGTGAATGTTTCGGGTTTATTGGCTTCGATTCAGTAAATACACATCACACCTACTCCAATAAGGAAAGGGCTATCCTGGAGGTATTTGCCCAAATGGTGGTGAACTTTCAATTGAGATCCCAGGTAGAACATGAGCTCAAACAAGCCAAAGAAAAAGCTGAAAATGCCGAAAAAGCACAGTTTAGTTTCCTTTCAACCATGAGCCATGAAATACGAACGCCTCTCAATGCTGTGGTGGGTTTGACAAATATTTTGCTGATGGAAAACCCCAAACCCTCACAACTGGAAAACTTAAACATACTCAAGTTTTCATCGCAAAATCTCTTGAGTATCATCAACGACATACTCGACTATAATAAACTTGTGAGTGGAAATGTGGTGCTCGAACAAGCAGATTTTAGTATCCAGGAAATTCTAAAAGGAATGCATTATGCCATGAGCAGTGTGGCTAAGGCCAAGGAGATAACACTAGATTATACCATAGCAAATGATATCCCGGAATTGATAGTTGGCGATAGCACCCGTTTGTTGCAAATTATAAATAACCTGGTGAGCAATGCCATGAAATTTACAAAAAATGGTGGAGTACATATTGATGTAACGCAAACAAAAATTACCTCAAAACGTATCCGTCTCCATGTAAAAGTGAAAGATACAGGCATTGGCATTCCAAAGGATAAATACAATGATGTATTCGAAGAATTTAAACAAACTTCTGCCAGCACTACACGCGAGTATGGCGGTACCGGGCTTGGGCTGCCAATTGTTAAAAAACTGCTCCAGTCGATGGATTCTGACATTCAGCTCGAAAGTGAAGTAGGCGTTGGTTCCTTATTCTCATTTGAAATCGAATTTCTTATTGGCGATAAAAAGAAAAAAATCATAAGCGAAAATGAAGATGTCGTTTTTGATGATTCCCTGAAAGGGGCCAGTATTTTGCTGGTCGAGGATAATAAAATAAATCAAATGGTTGCCCGCAAATTTTTATTGGAATGGAAGTGTAAAGTTGACATTGCTGACAATGGACAGATTGCACTCGATAAATTGCAGGAAAATGTGTATGATGCCATACTTATGGATTTACAAATGCCCGTGATGGACGGATATACTGCATCCATGGAAATTAGAAAAATGCCAGACAGCCGGGTGGCCAGCATCCCTATTATTGCTCTTTCAGCATCGGCGCTGGGCGAAATTGAAACCCGCGCCCGTAAATACGGGATGGATGATTTTGTTACCAAGCCATTTGTCCCTAAAGTTTTATACAAAACCATACTAAAACATACGGTGCTTAAAAAAGGGATTGATACTGAATAATACCTGTAAAGATGTATTGATAAGCCAGCTAAAAATTTTCGGTGTTGAGCAATGGCTTTTAATTGGCTTTTGTTGAAAAGGCAGTAGTTTTACCCTCAAAGAAACAAAAGCTATGAAAAGAAAATTGATTAATTATTTCCCGCTAAGTTTGGTAATATTCTTCGTGTCATTTTTTAATATCGCTTTGAAAGCGCAAAACAATAATTCTTTCGTTGGTTTTCGCTCCGGTATTTCCATTCCCTTTGGTGAATTTGGATCACAATCGTTAGATAAGGGGAACTTTGCACAGCTTGGTTTTCAGGCTGCTGCCGAAGGAGCCTGGTTTTTCAAACCCCATTATGGAATTGGTGCATCCGTTGGGGTAAATTTTCATCCTATCGATGTTTCCGGCCTGGGGGCAGCTATGGTCCAATCCGATCCATTTTTGGATGATGTTTATATCCGTTCCGAATCCTTTCTTACCATTGCAACAATGGCCGGCCCGTACATTCAGTTTCCGCTATCCAATAAATTTTCATTTACCGGAAAATTTCTAATAGGGATGCTTTACGGACAAACACCTTACCAGCTTTACAAACCTGATTTTTTTGGTGTGGATGTTCCTTTTTACGAAATTACATCATCACGCGACTGGAAATTTTCATGGATGGCAGGTGTTGGATTGAGGTATGATATTTCGCCTTGTTTTGGGTTTGTTTTCGATTCGGAGTTTATGTACGACACCCTAAAGTTTAATTTCAATACATTAACAGGAACGCGTACTGATAAAGAAATGTTCGCGATAATTAATTTGTCGCTGGGAATAAGGCTGGTGCTGTAATATAATTAGTGCTTGTCCTTAAAGTAGCTTCTTTTCAGCATCCGTTGCCCCGACCTTCAGGTCGGGGGTTAAATTAATGGAATGAATAGTCCCCTCCTTTTCGCTGTTGCTGCCGAAGGCAGCAACAGCGAAAAGGAGGGGACTGGAAATATCAAATCAATTATTCCCCGGGCTAAAGCCCGGGGGCTAGTGAAAAACAGTGACTTTATAGACGGACACTAATTAACCTACCGCACTTATTTTTTCGAGCCGTTCAATATTAGTTATTTCAACATCATCACCATTTAAGGTAATTATTTTCTCTTCCTTAAATTCTTTTAATATTCTGATAAAACTTTCTTTTGAAAGACTTGTCATATCCGCCAGATCCTGGCGTGATAATGCCATTTTAAATTTTTTGGATTCGTAAATGTCTTTGCTCAAATACAGCAAAGCATCAGCAACCCTGCCTGGCATTTGTTTTTGGGTAAGATCAACAAAACGGCCGAAAGTAAAAATCGCATTTTTGTTGATGTGCATAATAAACTGTTCGGCAAAGTCAGGATTCATTCGGATGGCCTTTTTAAAATTTTCCTGAACAATAAAACACACCGTGGAATCTTCAAGTGCTGTTGCAGAGTAATAATTTCTACTGTCAAGAAAAACCCCCGGGCCCCCAAACATTTGGATTGGCTTAATGATTTTTAATATCAGGTTTTTATTGTTATTTCCTTCGAGATAAATTTTTGCCAACCCGCTCGTGAGCATCAGGATGTGTGAAGATGCAGAACCTTGTTTAAAGATCATTTCGCCTGCTTTGTAAGAAACTTCAAATCTTCCTTCGTTGATCATTACTAGTTCATCCTCAGTTAGAAGTTTGAAGAGTGGTGACCTTCGATTACAGTCATTACAGTTTCCGCAAATAGCCGATTTCTTAAATTGGATCATAAAATATTTCTTCTTTTATAGAGGCAAAAGTAATCATTAAATCAATCGATTAGTGATTAAAAAAAGTCCCCATCATGAAAATATTGATATTTGTCAATATGTATAATGATAAATACTTTTTTATCGCAGGAATATACTAACCCTAAATATTGATTGCGTGAATCTGTTAACACTACTTTTGACGATGAAATTTATATTATAAACTTATTAAATATTTACTTATGAAAAAATTTAACTTAGCACACTTATTTATGGTCATGATTCTTGCGCTTGTAGTAGCAGCAGGATGCACCAAAGAAGGTCCTGCAGGCGCTGCAGGTGCGGACGGAACCAATGGAACAAACGGAACTGACGGAGCCGATGGAACAACTACTTGCGTAGAATGTCACAGCAGCAACCAGGTACTCTTCGCAATCGAAAATCAATGGGGTCACTCTACACATGCCTTGGGTGGAAACTACGAAAGAAATGAAGGCGAATGTGCAATTTGCCACACAAGTCAAGGTTTCTTAGGAAATATTGATGGCTCGTTTGATTATGAAGCTGAAGGAGCAATGATTTCGAATCCAAATCCACCCAACTGTTATACCTGTCACAAAATTCATGACACTTACACCTCTGCTGACCTGGCCTTTACATTTGATGGTCCAACAGAACTACGTAATACAGGCGGTTCAAGCGTTGATTTTGGTGCAGCTAACCTTTGTGCAAGTTGTCACCAGGGAAGAACAGTTGATCCATTCCCAGCAGAAGGTGGTGCCGATATTAATGTTACATCTCCATATTGGGGCATTCACCATGGCCCGCAAGCAAATACTTTAGCTGCAGCCGGACTGTTTGAAGTGGGAACCGGTTACAATGCAAATCATCCTCACTTTACAGGTATTGCCGATGGTTGTGTTACATGTCACATGGCTGAACCTTACGGTGCACAAGCTGGTGGTCACACTATGAATGTAGCCTATGAATATCACGGATCTGTGGAAGTTAATCTTGCAGGTTGTATGGCATGCCACACAGACGAAGATGCTTTGGTAGAGAATACCGAAGAACTCCAGGCCGAAGTTGCTGCTAAATTAGCAGAGTTGAAAGTTAAGCTGGACGCAGCCGGAATTACCGTAGAAGGCAGTGAATCCCCAATCCCGGGAACTTATCCTGCCGTTGTTGCAGGTGCTTTCATCAACTACCAAGCATTAACCGAAGACAGAAGTCTTGGAGTACACAATCCTACATACATCAAAAAGTTATTAGAGAATTCTATTGCAGCTTTCTAAATCCTTTTTAGAAATATAAAATAAATAGGCTTCTAATCAGGATTAGAAGCCTATTTTTAATTCAGTAAACTATATCCCAAAATTAATTACAATGAAACTAACTCGAATAATACCACTTGCAATGATTGTACTTTTTGTGTCGTTGCTTGCCTCGTGCGAATATGATTTTGTAAAACCCGAACCCGGGCCTGAACCCCCCGACCCAACCGATACCATAAGTTTTTCAATTCAGGTAGCGCCTATTTGGGGATCTGACAATTGCACAAACTGCCATAAATCCGGAGGTATTTCATCACTCGACCTTACCGCAGCAAATGCATACAACAGCCTTACTACAAAAGGAATGTACAACACTGCAAGCCCCGAAACAAGCAAAATTTATACTTATCCACATCCTGTTAGCGGCAGTCATAATAGTAAGTATTCTTCTGAAGCCGAAGCCCAGATTATTTTGCAATGGATAACTCAAGGTGCAAAAAACAACTAAGTAGAATAACTAAAAATTTATAACAATGAAAAAGTATATAGCAGGATTAATTATTTTACTATTTGGATTTACATCGGTATTCGCGCAGGACGAAGCGGAAGCAAAATCAAAAGATAAACCCGTAAGGGCTCCCTTTGAACACACTTTGGTAATCGACAATCAAACCTGTTTAGTTCATCCCAAAAACACCTTGGAATGGGTTATCCAGCACAGGTTTGGCACCATGGACAATGGCATTAAAGATATTTACGGAATGTATGCTCCCGGGGCTAACATCCGCAATGGCTTTAATTATAGCATTATGGATAATGTTCAAATTGGCTATGGCCTGACCCTGAAAAATATGTACAACGACTTTAATGTTAAGTGGGCAGCATTGCAGCAAACGCGCAAGAATACGATTCCGGTTGCAGTTACTCTGTACGCAAATATGGCCATCGATGGTAGAAATAAAAGTGTTTTTGGCACAGAATACAAATCATCAAGCCGTCTATCCTATTTTTCGCAGGTAATTGTTGGAAGAAAATTCAACGACTGGTTCAGTTTGCAGGCCACGGGTTCTTTTACCCACTTTAATTCTACCGATTCAACAAGTAACCACGATGTGTTTGGCGTTGGTTTTAATGGAAGAATAAAATTTTCGCCGCAGTCATCATTTGTTTTTCAGTATGATATTCCCTTGAAAATCCAGTCGATTTCCGAGCAAAAAGACTTTGAGGTTGCCAAACCAAACTTTGGTATCGGCTATGAAGTTTCAACAGGCACACATGCTTTTCAAATTTACGTAACATCTTCCAACGGCATACTGCCACAGGAGCTTTATATGAATAATGGATTCGATTTGAGCAATGGATTTTCCGATCTTATGTTCGGGTTTACTATTACACGGCTCTGGGGATTTTAATAAAAAAAACTTTTCTAATTAATGTACAAGTATCTATTCAGTATAGCAATAGCACTGATTCTAAGCTTGGTATTTACTCAACCTTTATTTAGCCAGGAAGGTGACGAAATACCTGAAAATGTTATCGAAAATCAAAAATGTTTTCATTGCCACGGCGACCGGTTTTATGCATATTACAACGATTATGTAGAGAGGGATGTTCGGGAGAGAATGAACCCATATTTCGTAATTGATTCTGCACAGTTTTATCAGTCAAATCATAAAACATTCCTGTGTACCGATTGCCATTCCAGCGATTACGAAAACTTCCCCCACGATGGCCTGCTTCGAATGGAGCCTAAGTTTTCGTGCCTTGATTGTCATGGCGGAGATGAAACTTATGCAGAGTTTCAGTTCGAAAAAATTGAGGAAGAGTTCCAGCAAAGTGTTCACTCAACGCTCCACAGCGATGATTTTACCTGTTGGATGTGCCACAACCCGCATACCTATAAAGTAAATGCACGTAACAATAAAAATATACACGATTTAATTGTTTACGATAATAGCATCTGCCTTAGTTGCCATGCCGATATCGACAAATACCAGCTTATTTCAAAACTCACCAATCCGAATGTTTTAGCCACACACGAATGGTTGCCAAATCAGGCCTTGCATTTTAGTAAAGTACGATGCATCGAGTGCCATACCGAGGTTGATAAAGATATTTTGATTGCCCATAAGGTAATGCCAAAAGAAAATGCCGTACGGAAATGTGTACAATGCCATTCACAGAACTCGCTGCTGATGGCCACACTGTACAAATTTGAATCGTTTGAAAAGAGGGACAATCTTGGCTTTTTCAATGCAACAATGCTGGGCGAGCATTATATTATTGGGGCAAACCGGAATTATTATCTCAATGTGGCAAGCCTCCTAATCTTTGGCTTTGTATTGATGGGAATAATTATTCATTCAGTACTAAGATTTATTACGAAATAATATGGAAACAAAAATTTATTTATATCCTATTTGGGTCAGGTTTTGGCACTGGAGCAATGCCTTGTTTTTTCTGCTTTTATTATTTTCCGGCCTTAGCCTGCAGTATTCTTCCGAAGATTATTCTGTGATACGGTTTGATATTGCAGTATCGATGCACAATATTTCAGGTGTGGTTATTACCATAGCCTACTTCATGTTTATAATTGGAAACATATTTACCGCCAACGGAAAATATTATAAAATTCCAAAGAGTGGGTTTTTTACAGAGTTATTCTACCAGGTACGATATTATACCGTAGGCATCTTTACTAAAAAGAAAGCACCATATCCCATTAACATCGATCGCAAATTCAACCCATTGCAGAAATTCAGTTACGTGGGCGCAATGTATTTCTTATTTCCAATTTTAATTGCAAGTGGTTTCGGCTTAATTTTCCCCGAAATCCTAATTCCTAAGGTTTTTGGTATGAGTGGCCTTCATCTTACGGGGCTAACCCATATTATAGCCGGGTTCTCACTTTCAGTTTTTATGATTATCCACCTTTACTTTTGCACCATAGGAAAAACTGCTACAAGTAATTTTAAAAGCATGATAAATGGGTGGCATTAATAATTTAAAATAGAATTTGCTGATGAAGCACATAAAATTCCATTTTGTATTGATCTTATTTTTGATCGCATCCATGATTTTCATTTCGGGATGGTTGAAGGCACAAAGCAACGAAGATTGCTTAATGTGCCATGAAGACCCGGAACTAATTATGGTTAAGGATGGGAAAAATGTGTCCATTTATGTTACACCTGATGTTTTACAACATTCTGTTCATAAAACAGTGCAGTGTGCCGAGTGCCATATAGAGGCTGATGCCGGGGATTTCCCCCACTCCGATGGTACGTCAGCAATGCCTGTTGTAAGTTGCGGAACTTGCCACAAAAGCGCCGAAATGTATTTTAACAGGGGTATCCACGGCAAGGCGTTCAATAGAAACGAACCTTACGCGCCTGATTGCAAAGAGTGCCATGGAACGCACGATGTGTTGTCATCGCAGAATACCGAGTCGCGTACCTATAAAATGAATATTCCTTATTTGTGTGGTAATTGCCATAAGGAAGGGTCTCCGGTTGCCAGGACTTATAACATCACCGAACACAATATCGTCGAAAATTACAGTCAGGGTATCCATGGCAGGGGGCTTTTTGAAAGTGGCCTTTTGGTAACAGCCACCTGTAACGATTGTCACGGAAACCATTTAATATTACCACACACCGACAGGAGTTCTTCAGTAAATCATGACAGGGTTGCCAAAACTTGCATGAAATGCCATGTAAGAATTGAGCAAACACACCGCAAGGTTGTAAAAAATGAATTGTGGGAGAAAGAGCCCGGGGCTGTTCCTTCGTGTACCGATTGCCACCCACCACATATAGTTGAATATCAAAACATAGAAGAAACGGTTTCAAATAAGGTATGTTTGGCATGTCATGAAAGTTCGGTGGCTACACAAAGAGTTTTATACAAAGGGGACACCATAATTCCTGTGGATGTTTCACATTTGGCCAATTCGGTTCACCTTAACATACCGTGTATAAAATGCCATGCCGATGCAAATTCCAAGTTGGAAAGGCCATGTGAAACCTCGAAATTTGTTGATTGTTCCAATTGTCATATTGAAGTTTCTAACGATTATTTCGACAGTGGGCACGGAAAAGCCTTTACCAACAAACAAGCGGAGGCTCCTTATTGCACCGATTGCCATGGTACGCACCAAACAAAATCAAAATCCGATGAAACATCGGCTACCTATCGGGCAGCAATTCCAAACCTTTGTGGCCAATGCCATAGTAAAGACGGGAAAGCCAACAGCCATACGGAGCTTAAAGAAGTGGACGCTTATGCTGATTACTCCAAAAGTATCCACGGCAAAGGGCTCATCGATAAGGGGCTGCTGGTTAGTGCCATCTGTACCGACTGCCATACTACCCACCACGAACTGAAAGAGAGCGACAGCCTTTCGTCCGTAAACCCTGCAAATGTTCCGGCTACGTGCGCCAAATGCCACAAGAGTATTTACGATGAATACATGAGGAGCGATCATTCGATTAGGAACAATACCAAAGATTTATCTTACCCTACCTGTACAAATTGCCACTCGGCCCATGTTATAAGCGAGATTGACCAGGATAAATTTATGTACGAGATAAACGTACAGTGCGGCGAATGTCACGAACACTTATCCGAAACCTACAAGGAAACCTATCATGGTAAAGCATACCAGCTTGGCGATTTAAGGGCTGCACGCTGCTCAGATTGCCATGGGTCGCACAGCATCTATAAAATCGAGAATCCCAATTCACAGTTGAGTTACAAAAATATTGTTAATACCTGTAAGCAATGTCATGCAAATGCCAACCTGGAGTTTACCGGATATCTTACACACGCCACACACAACGACAACGATGTGCTCTTTTACTCGTTTTGGGCCATGACCACTTTACTTGTTTCCGTGTTTGCATTTTTTGGCCTGCACACGCTAATGTGGTTGCCCCGGTCGCTAAAACAACGAAAAAAACTAAAACACGAACAACCCAAAGGCCCGGTTAAATATTACCGCAGGTTTAACAAACGTCAACGCTTCACACACATATTGGTAATCCTGAGCTTCCTGTTGTTGGCCTTAACCGGCATGACGCTAAAGTTTGCCCACATGCACTGGGCTTCTGTAGTGGCTAATTTACTCGGAGGCGTTCAAAGTGCGGGGAATATCCATCGCTTTGCGGCAGTAATCACTTTCGGGTATTTTGCCTTCCATTTAGGCACGCTGTTTCAGTTAAGGGCCAAAGCCGGGCTTAGTGTAAAAGATTTTTTATTCGGCAAAAACTCTTTGATGTTTAATAAGCAGGATATTAAAGATTTGGGTGCTTCGATTAAATGGTTTATGGGTCGCGGCCCAAGGCCCGAATACGGAAGATGGACCTACTGGGAAAAGTTTGATTACATGGCTGTATTTTGGGGTGTTGCCGTTATTGGCTTATCGGGCCTTATTTTATGGTTCCCCGAATTTTTTACTTTATTTATCCCCGGGTGGGCAATCAATGTGGCGCAGATTATACATAGCGATGAAGCATTGCTGGCCACAGGATTTATTTTTACAATCCACTTCTTTAATACCCATTTACGGCCCGAATCGTTTCCAATGGACACGGTAATTTTTACAGGACATGTACCTTTGGAAGAGTACAAAAAAGACCGCCCCCGCGAATACAAAGAACTGGTTGAATCGGGGAACCTCGATAAAGTTGTGGTGGAGAGGGAGTTTTCACCAACATGGATAAAATTTGTGAAGTTTTTCGGTTTCCTCTTTTTGGGCCTGGGCGTAATTATGATTGTTCTTATTGTTTATTCACTGCTGATGGGTGTTTATTAAAACAAGCAATATTTATTGCTGCACAAGAAGTTAATTAGTGATTATCAGTTGAAATAAAATTAAATTTGAAAACTAAATCTGAAACAAATATTGAAATAGTTTCAGGATTTGAATCGTAGATAAATATTATTTAATAACCAAAATTTTAAAATTATGATGGTAAGAAGTTTATTAATTGCATGCTTTCTCTTTTTTATGGGAAATATTGCCATGATGGCACAGGACTTTGATTATGTTGGTGCAAAAAAATGCAAAATGTGCCACAACAAACCTGCAACAGGAGCCCAATACAAAATCTGGTCGGAAGGCCCACATGCCAATGCTATGGCAAGTTTAAAAGGTGAAGAAGCCAGCGATCCAAAATGCCTCAAGTGTCACTCTACCGCTGCTACAGCCAATCCCGATTTAATTGCCGGGCTTAAAGCTGACGAAGGTGTTTCGTGCGAGTCATGCCACGGTGCAGGCGGGAGCTATTTCCCGAATGCCGTAATGAAAGACCGTGAAAAATCAATCGAAAAAGGCTTGATTGTTCCTACCGAACAAACTTGCACAAAGTGCCACAACGATGAAAGCCCTACATTTAAAGGCTTTAACTACGAGGAATATTTGAAGAAAATTGCGCATCCAAATCCTGCAAAAGAATAGTTCAAATATTTCACAACATCTAATAGAACATCATTTTTGGGCTAACCAGGAATCTTTATTTTTTAAATTGGATTACTGGTTAGCCGAGTGATGATTTTGATAACCATTAAATCGAAATTAATTTCTCATAGCGATAGTTGAAATTATTGAGATTTAAAGTTATTATTACAGAGTCTCTTTGACCCGAGCGGTTCAGGCCAAAGTTGTTTAGTATGTTAATAAATTGAATTTATAAAATACAAGCACTTAAATATTTAGATAATGAAGCTACCTCGTTCCTTTTATAGTTGGACAAGCGTTGCAGGAGCTGCATTGGCTTTCATCAGCTTGATGCTCATCATTTTTATGATGGTCATTTCTTTTATTTTCGGAATTGGTGATAATTATACAGGGCTGTTTACTTTTATTATCCTTCCAATTTTTCTCATCATTGGATTAATCATGATTCCAGTAGGAGCAATCAGGAAAGCAAAGAAGATAAAAAAACTGGAAGGTGATGACGAAGATTTTAAGTTCCCGGTTGTAAATTTAAATGAGCCATCTCAACGCACCGCAGTTTTTATTTTTGGATTGGGGAGCACAGTTTTTCTGCTCTTTAGCGCCATAGGAAGCTATGAAGCATTTCATTATTCCGAATCCGTTGAATTTTGTGGCACACTTTGCCATACAGTTATGGAGCCTGAGTATGTAGCCTACCAAAATTCATCGCATGCAAAAGTATCCTGCGTTACTTGTCATGTTGGGCCCGGGGCAGGGTGGTATGTTAAATCAAAAATGTCGGGGATTTATCAATTGTACGCGGTAACAGCGGGTGTTTACCCAAGGCCTATCCCAACACCCATCAGTAATTTGAGGCCGGCCAGGGAAACCTGTGAACAATGCCACTGGCCCGAAAAATTTTATGCCAGGCAACTCATTACCAAAAAACATTATCTGGCTGATGAAACCAACACGGAATGGGACATTCATCTTAATATTAAAACAGGGCCAAGCATTAGCGCCATGGGATTGCAGGAAGGAATACACTGGCATATCAATCCTGATGTTAAAATTGAATACATCGCTACTTCACCACAAATCGACGAAATTCCCTGGGTAAGATATACCAACACTAAAACCAATGAGGTGCGTGTTTATGAAGATGCCGAAAATCCCCTCGACAGCCTCGAATTGTACAAGGATAAAATTAGGACGATGGATTGTATCGACTGCCACAACAGGCCATCGCACCATTATCGCCACCCCATCAACTTTGTTGATGATGCGCTTGCTTCAGGGCGGATTTCAAGCGACTTGCCTGAAATAAAATTAATGAGCATGCAGGTTGTTTCTCCCAATTTTCCAACTAAGGATAGTGCAATGCTTTACATCAAAAGCGAATTGATGACCTATTACGAGGACAACTATCCTGAAGTTTTTGAAAAGCAAAACGAACTCGTAACCCAGGCCATTAGTACTTTGCAAGAAGAGTTTAATAAAAATATTTTTCCCTACATGGGAGTCAGGTGGGATGTTTACCCCAGCCATCTTGGGCATGTCGAAACCATTGGATGTGCAAGATGCCATAACGACCGCCATACAACCACCGACAACAGGGTGATAAGCCGTGATTGTAACCTTTGCCACGAAATTAAAGCCCAGGGGCCACCCAACAATTTGGTGCTTGATTCTACGATGCAGGGGCTGGAATTTCAACATCCGGTGGATATTGGTGAGGAGTGGAAAGTAACGCTTTGCACCGAGTGCCACCAACAATTGTATTGATGGAATTACAAAGCTAAAACCTAAAGTGAGAAGTAATTAAATTTGGTTGATAATGTCAAGGATTTTATCCTTGTTACGCATGGATACCGGTACCTCCAGTCCCCTGGAAAGTTTTATAATGTATTCGTTAGCCCTCAAATACGACTGTACATGTTTCATGTTTACCATGTACTGACGGTGAGGTTTAATAAATCCGCTTTCGGTAAGCGTATCATAATATTCTTTTATTGTTTTGGAAGTTTTTATTTTAGTGCCATTTTCCAGAAAAAAGATGGTGTAATTTTTATAGGACTTACACATAATAATCTCTGCAACATTCACAAGATTGTATTGCTCTTTTGTAGCCAATACAATTCTTTTTATCGGGCCGCCCGAATTAATAAAGGCGAGTAGTTTGGAGAATTTTTGTGATAAATCCCTGTTTTGTATTTCCATCTCCGCCTTATCAACGGCTTTTATTAAGTCTTCAAGTATTATTGGTTTTAATAAGTAATCAACGGTGTTGTGTTTAAAAGCCTGAACGGCAAATTCAGAATAGGCAGTAGTGAAAATAATATCAAACTTAAAACCATTGATCTGGCTTAAAAGGTCGAAGCCATCGCCATCGGGCATTTCAATATCTAAAAATACCAAATCAGGCTCATGGATTTTTATACATTCCAAACCTGATTTTACATCATAACCTTCACCTACTATTTCAACATTATCACAGTATTTCGACAGTAAAATTTTAAGTGTTTCACGGGCATTATACTCGTCCTCAATAATGATGCTTCTTATCATTTTGGATGTCTTTAGTAGTATTTGAAAAAAATCAGGCAGGTAAAAATACATCTTTTTGACGGTATCAAAATTAATTTAACAAAATTAATTTCGTTTTCCATATTCTAAAAAGCAGTAAACGATAACGAAATCCTTGAACCCGGCACATTTTTTTCTTCAGTTTTAATATATCTTTGTTGAAAATATTTAAGGTATGATTAAATCAATGACCGGGTACGGCAGGGCCGAAGGTGAAGTAAACAGCAGGAAATTTATTATCGAATTGAAAACACTCAATAGCAAACAGTTCGACATGTTATCACGAATCCCGCCTGTTTATAAAGAAAAAGAACTTCAAATACGATCGATTTTGCAGCAAAAACTCGAACGCGGGAAAATTGAAATAACCGTTAATGTTGAAGATTCGAAAGCTGATGTAAACTTTACCATCAACAGGGAACTTGCCAGGCATTATTATAACGAGATAATCGGGCTGCAAAAAGACCTTGGCGTAGAAAATAGTAACGAGATACTCGCAACAATTCTTAAATTGCCTGAGGTGATACAGGCCGTGCCTGATGTACTTGAAGAGGAGGAATGGGAAGGAATGCAAAAAATTATACACCAGGCCGTGGCCTTATGCGATGCTTCCAGGTTAAAAGAAGGAAAAGTACTTGAAAATGATTTTACCGAGCGCATTGCCTCCATTGCTGCTTTGTTGTTGAATGTTAACAAATACGAAGATCAGCGCATAGTAAGGATTAAAGAAAAATTGAAAGCCGATCTCGAAAAATTCTTTGAGGAAAAAAAGATAGACCAAAATCGCCTCGAACAGGAAATGGTTTATTATATTGATAAAATAGATATTACCGAAGAAAAAGTGCGGTTGAACAACCATTGTAATTACTTTCTGCAAACCCTGGCCGAAGCCGACACAGCCAACGGGAAAAAGCTCAACTTTATAAGCCAGGAAATTGGCAGGGAAATCAACACTATCGGCTCAAAAGCCAACGATGGAGATATTCAAAAGTTGGTGGTTCAGATGAAAGATGAACTGGAAAAAATTAAAGAGCAACTATTCAATATTTTATAGATTTTATGACAGGGAAATTAATCGTTGTTTCAGCGCCATCGGGGTCGGGCAAAACATCCATTGTAAAAGAAATTCTTGCATCGGATTTAGGCCTCGAATTTTCAATATCGGCATGTAGCCGCAAGCCACGGAAAAATGAAAGCGATGGTAAAGATTATTATTTTTTGTCCATCGAAGATTTCAGGAACAAAATTGCTAACGATGAATTTATTGAGTGGGAAGAAGTGTATCCCGGAAATTATTATGGCACCTTGAAATCGGAGGTGGAGCGTATTTGGCAAAAAGGAAAGCACGTAATTTTTGATGTTGATGTTGTTGGCGGATTAAATATCAAGAAGAAATTCACCGACCGGTGTCTTTCAATTTTTATCCAGGCACCATCGCTTGCCGAACTCGAAAAACGCTTACGCGGCCGATCCACCGACAGCGAAGAAACAATTATAAAAAGAATTGAAAAAGCCGAATATGAACTAACTTTTGCTCCCCGGTTCGACCTCATTATAGTAAACGATAATTTTGAAACTGCCGTAAAACAAACCCATCAGAAGCTCGAAAAATTTCTAACATAAACAAATGGAAGCAGAACCTAACAGGAAAAAATCAACAAAAGTATTTACCGATATTGTCGGGTATTCCGAAATGATGAACCGCGATGATGCTGAAAACAGTAACATCGTGGTTAAATCTATTACAAAAATTCCACCCGAGAAGTTCTCCTTTGTTGATGCTTTAATAGTTTCGGTGGGGCTTATGATTGTTTTGGATTTTGCTATTGTAAACGTACTTGTTTATTATAAACCCATCACCTTTAATGCGGCCATACTTAAATTAAGCAATATTTGGACATTGATTTACAACGTCATTTTTGTTGCCATTTTTACAGTTTCACTTTTACGCGATGCCGTGGAAATTAAATTTGAAGATGAGGGGGGAGCAGACAAGCTGATGGGTGATCTTGTTAAACGCTTTGGATTAAAGCCCCCGGTAAAGAAAAAAGGTCAATTTATTTTCAAACCGACTTTTTATAATTTGCTGATGTGGTCAACACAAAAGATGAGGGTGTCAATTAATGGTAATTATGCTACCATATCAGGGTCTTTTCTGTTTTTAAGGAAGGTAAAAAAAATGCTTAAATCGTATCAGAAATAAGCATTCTTAAATTCAGGATTTTATAAGTAACTTCGAAATCTCGTCAGAATTATTAACCATAACCTTTCCGCCATTAATGGTTTTGAGTTTTATTTCAAAGAGTTTCTCTCTTATCTTATTAAGTTTCGAATCTTTGTTGATGTCCTCAGCCGAAAAAGTTTCGTAGAGGAGCTCCAGGAGCTGATTTACGGTTTTGCTTTTCTTTATACGTTCCATTGTAGTATGTGTTAGTTAATTGTAGTATATTTTGATCCATCATTAAGTTTTTGTTTATTTTGCCTCGAAAATACTAAATTATTTTAACATAACGATATTTTGGCATGTTTAGTTTTGAAACATAGTTTCAATTACTAACATTTTTTTTAGGACGAAATTAAGAAATATGAAACAAAAAACCGGCTTATTTTTTGGCTCCTTCAACCCTGTTCACATCGGGCATTTAATTGTTGCTGCCTACATGCGCGATTTTACCGATCTTGAACAAGTGTGGTTCGTGGTATCACCTCAAAATCCACTGAAGGATAAAAACAGTTTACTCCCCGACCATCATCGCTTGATGCTGTTGAAAACGGCCATCGAAAACGATCCCGGCCTCAGGGTATCGGATATCGAATTTAAAATGCCAAAACCTTCATACACCATCCACACGCTTACCTGGCTGGCCGAGAAATATCCTGACAAAGAATTTGTGCTGATTGCAGGTTCCGACATCCTCGAGTCGTTTCACAAGTGGAAAAACTACGAAGTCCTTCTCGAATTTTATTCCGTTTACATTTACAATCGTCCGGGATCTGTTCCGGGGAAGTACTTGAATCATCCATCCATAAAATTTTTCGATGCCCCCTTAATGGAAATTTCTTCAAGTTTTATTCGCAACGCCATTGGTAACGGAAAAGATGTGCGTTACATGTTACCACCGGGAGTTTGGGAATACGTAAAAGAGATGCATTTTTACGAATAGGAATTTGCAGACAGTTCTTATTGGAAAGGGGAAGTTTAAATTCCAGAACTCCTGACTTATCGTAATTGCTATGTCGCATTTAATACCCTTTGTGAAATTTGCGAAAAATAGATTTTCACTATTTGATCAGGAAGTGTGAATTTTTGGTCTGTGGAAATGATCGACCCTTTTGTTCATAAGAAAGATATTTTTGCTGCAGGGTTTAGTAAACATCAAAAATCTAAAATCTAAAATCGTATATTTTTAAAATCTCGCCTTTCGGATACAAAGTTATAGCTTAAAACCTGAGCCTGCTTTGGCGCGATGCTTCTTCGTTGAAAAACCAAAGAATCCTAAACGACAAAACACGGTTGTATTGTTTTCTGATCTTTTCTTCGCCGGGTTCAACACTCTCATATTCCCTTTCTCGTATTTTAAAAAGTGAAAATGAATAGCGGGCATTAAATTTTATCTGCTTATAAATTGGGATTTGTACATCGAACAAGGCAGAATAATCATCTAAATCGTAAGGCCCGTCATTGAGGGTTGTTGTTGCCATACGCACACCATCCTCCCATTCTTTTACTTCGATTAGCCTGGCGTATGATAAACCCACGCCTCCTCTTATTCCGGTGTGGTCGATATTATTCCGGTGTGGTCGATATAATGTAATAAAACCGGGACTTCCACATAATTCAATGCAAGCTTGTAATGGTTGTAATCGTGGCGGTATCGGTAATCCATGCCCCGCCCGCCTTCTTTGTGGTAGCTCCCCTTTTGGCTGTAAATGGTTTCGATAGTAAATGTCCATTTATCCCCGAAAGGAACTACTGCGGCAGCTCCTGCATTAAGTCCGATTTTCCTAAAACCAAATACATCATCACCTTCAACATGTGTTAAATTAGTTCCACCAATCAACACGCCCATCACTCTTTGGCCATGAGCGCTGTAAAAAATGGAAATCCCTGTAAGCAAAATAATGGTGATGAGAAGTTTTTTCATTATTCAATTTCAAATTTAACCGGATTTTATAACGAACTTAAATTTGGTGTATTTCGTGAATTGTTGAATTATTTCTCTTCCTTTCATATTAACGACAGTGCATTTTAAATTTTGCTTGGGTATCTTATCTCTGATATGCCTGGCTCGAATTACCAGGAGCTTTTACAATACAGGCAATTATCATTTTCAGTTACCGTTTCCTGATTTAACTTTGCCAAAGGCTTGTATCATTAATTAATCGATAAATTTATGGCTATTTTTCAAGTCAATTTCTACATCTTAATTTAACAATAGGACTTATGAATTTCAGATATTATCTACTCTTCATTATCTTAATAATTTTTAAAATTGGAAATTCACAAAATATTTTTTACCAGCAAAAAACTGTGAAACCTACTTCCGAAGTTGCTTTGATGAAAAAACTGTGAAACCTACTTCCCAAGTTGCTTTGATGGCAAAAAGCGATTCCATCCTATCCGAATCCTTACCGGAACTTATATTGACTGATGAAGCCAAAAAGCGGGAACTTCCTCCCATTCATGATAATTCTTCGTCGCCCTACCTCAGGCCGGTTTTTAATCAAAACAGTTCCTGCTGTGGACAAGCCAGCGGTGTAGCCTACAATTTTACTTACGAGATTAACCATGCACGCGATCTACCTTCTGATGATACACTAAATCAATACCCGGCTCACTTTACCTGGAATTTCCAGAATAGCGGCGATGGCTATTATGGCGTGAGTTATTTACACAGCTTCGAAATTTTAAAAATGGCCGGAAACCCCAACGTGTTTGATTATGGCGGCATGGACAACACGAGCGGCATAGAATGGATGACTGGCTACGATAAATATTACAATGCCATGCACAACAGGGTAAGAGGTGTGAAACAATTAAAGGTGAACAACGAAACCGGACTGCTCACTTTAAAACATTGGCTCCAAAACCATTTGGAGGGATCGCCACATGGTGGGATCGCGAGTTTTTATGCTTCCAGCCCTTATGGTTACAAAACCCTTCCCGACGATAGCCCCGAAGCCGGAAAATATGCCATGACGGCTTTCCCGGCTGTTGCAACTCATGCCATGACTATTGTTGGCTACCACGACAGCATCAGGTATGATTATAACGGTGATGGTGAATACACAAATGATATCGACATTAATGAGGATGGCGAAGTAGATATGAAGGATTGGGAGATTGGCGGATTAAAATTTGTGAATAGCTATGGCGAAAGCTGGGCAGACTCAGGCTTTTGTTATATGATGTATAAAACCCTGGCCGATAACCTGGGCGGGGGCGGCATTTGGAATCATTGCATCCACGTGCTGGATGTAAAAGAAAGCTATGAGCCGAAGCTTACCCTCAAGTTCACCATCAAACACGATTCGCGCGGGAAGCTTAAAATCACGGCAGGCATCGCCACCGATACCTCGGCGCTCATCCCGGAGCATGTTATGCACTTTCCAATTTTCAACTACCAGGGCGGCAACAACTTTATGCAGGGAAGGCGACTGGAAGAATTGAACAAATACCTCGAAACCGGCCTCGACATTACACCGCTATTGAGTTATATCGACCCGGGGCAGCAGGCCAAATTCTTTTTGCAAATTACCGAAACCGACCCACTGAATGAGGGTACCGGCAGAATTATCGGGCTCACCTTAATGGATTATAATAATGGCACACTGGAAATCCCATGCTCCCAAACCGATATTCCACTCACCGAAAATGGTATTACCAGGATTGGTGTTACCCATGCCCCTGATTTTGATAAACCTGAGATAACAACCCCTGAGTTACCCGCCGCCATTGCAGGTGCTAATTATGAAGCACAGATTGAAGCACAAAACGGCACCGAACCTTATCAATGGAATTTGATGACAACCTGGCATCAGCAAAGGTACGACCTCCCCATGCCCACTATCGACGATGAACAACTTTTCCCCCAGATTGGAAACGAACAGTTTGCTGCTAAGAAAATCGATTTTGAGTTCCCGTTTTATGGCAAGAAATACGACACCATTTACATGCACGAAGATGGTTTCGTGATGTTTGAGCCCGATCTTTACCCCTGGCCGTATTTTAACGACCCCGGCTTGTTGTTCAGGAAAGTGAGAAATATTTCGGCTTTTAACTTCAGGCCGGTGAAGTATTACAACGACCCCTTGCGCGATGACCCTGAAATGTGGTACAAGGGCAATCAATTTTTTGCTGCTTTCAAGTGGAAAGGTTCATTGTATTATTTTGATGAAAAAATTGGTGAGGGTCAATTTGCTTTAGTCCTGAATTATGATGGCATCATCAATTTTTATTACAATGGAATTGAAATGAACGAAAATGTGGTTTGGTATGCTGGTGTTTCATCGGGCAACGAAACGGATTACACCCTGCTTAAAAATTCAAATTCCATTACCATTCCCGAGGTTTCTTCGTACATGTTAATTCCTGAATATTTACCCGAAAGTTTTAATATTTCCAATGATGGCATCTTATCGGGAACTCCTGAAATAACAGAAAACATTTACAATCTCACCATTGAGGTTACCGATGACAGCCGAATTTCAAACACGAAAAATTTCCAAATTTCCGATGGCTTAATTTTTAGTTATATTGTTAATTCGGGTGATGATGGGATGATTGAAAATGGGGAAGAAATCACCATCGATCTTACAATTAAAAATATTTTTGATAATACTTTTCACAATGTATCTGCCGGTATTCCCATCGATTACCCCTTTCTTGAAATCATCAATACAAACGCTTCTTTTGGAGATATTGCCCCGAACGAAAGCAAAACTATTGATGATGCTTTTACGCTAAAAGTAGCGCAAACCTGTCCCAATAACTTTAGTTTCCTTACCGATCTTGCGCTCTCATCCAACGAGGCGGATTGGATAGGGAAAATGAACTTTGAAGCCTTTGCTCCTTCAATGGCCATCTCTTCGTTTTTGGTGCAGGATGATAACAACAATCGGCTCGACCCTGGTGAAACGGTTGATGTTTCGATAAAAATAGCCAATACCGGATTGTTGGATATCGAAAACATTCAACTTATGCTGGAATGTGAAAATGTACTGATCACGGTTAATGACCCTGTACAATCGTATGGTAATATGGTAGCCGGCGAAGAAAAGTCGATGCAGTTTTCGGTAACAGCCGATTCCGAAATCAATGTGGCCGATACGGCATTGTTTAACCTGCAGCTAAGTTTCGATCCTGATTATTTTATCGAACAAACCAAACAAATCACCATTGGCCAATATACGGCGGTTATTTTTAGAAAAGGGTCAAATCCCGCATCAGCAGAAGCGCTATTGGCCAGTCTGCAACAACTGGGAGTAGATGTAATTTCAACCACCACCCTGCCCGAAGAATTTGAGATGTTCCGCTCGGTATTTGTGTGCCTGGGAACTATATCCCAAAACAATGCACTCACTGCGGAGGAAGCATCAAAACTGGCAACTTACCTCAACGATGGCGGCAATATTTACCTCGAAGGTACCATGACCTGGACTTTCGATCCACAAACTCCATTGCATGCAAAGTTTAAGGCAGGAGCACAATCGAATTCTTTCATCAGCTTTACTGAAATGAACGGCGTAAATGGAACTTTTACCGAAGGCTTGAATTTTGATTTTTCAGGAGTAAACAATTACCTGCCCTGCCTGATGAATCCTGTTGAACCGGCGTTTCCGATTTTTTATGCTGATGGTGATGATCAAAAATGCATTGCATGCGCCAACCCTGCATGGGGCTACAACACCATTGGCGCCATCCACGAATTTGGCAACATGGGCGATGAAAGCAATGCCACCGAACGCAAAAACTACATGTATAAAATCCTTGCATTTTTTGGTTTGGAGGATTATGTTGTGGGTGTGGAGGAAAAGGATGAACAAACAAACAAAAACATTTCCGTTTCTGCTTATCCAAACCCCTTTATCAACGAGGCATATATTAAAGTCAACATTGTAAATGAAGCTGAAATCGACATCGATATTTTCGATCTGAGCGGACAACTTGTTAAGCAACTTGTTTCGGCAAGAATAACCCCCGGAAACTACACTTTTAAATGGTTGGGCAAATCGCAGGATGGCAGGCTCATCAACCCTGGTATTTACATTTTCCAGGTAAGATCGGGCAGCTTTATCCGCACCGGGAAGTTGATTAAAATGGGAGGGCAGTAGAGACGGGTTTTTAGGTTGTTAGTTTTGACAAGATTTATTAATATTCCAATCCTGGCAGGTTTTTGAAACCTGTCAGGATTCATGCTGTGGGATCATTTGAAAATGCCAAAGTTGCTTTGTACCGAAATATCTACACCCAAAAACTCCATTCCCGGTTTTAATATTCCGGTGCTCCGCACCTTACCATTTTTCCGGGGTGAATCCTGGCTACAAAGATTTTGGGTGCTCTGCACCTTAACCTTTCCACAGGGTGCATCATTTCTGCAAAGCTTTCGGTGCGCTGCACCTTACCGTTTTCCCGTGGGATATCATTTCTACAAAGCTTTCGATACTCCGCACTGCAATTTTCCCCATGGGTACGCCATTTTTACCTGGCTTCCCGGAAGCAGCTTTTTCAGCGTGAGGGCTTTAAAGTCGTTAACGACTTTAATGCCCTCGCCTGAAATAAGCCCTCACCTGAAAGAAGCACCCACCTGAAAAAACCCAAGCCCTGCTTTGCAAAAAAAATGATCCACTGTTTTTGGCGGAAATAATAAAACAAACATTCTCCCTTTTCTACAGCCTGCTAATTTATTTACATTTGCAGCCGTTAAATTTTAATGCACTAAGATGGTTTTTAGCAGCAGCCTGTTTTTACTCTATTTCCTGCCGGTATTCCTCATTATTTACTACCTGCTTCCTGTAAAGCTGAAAAATATTTTCACGCTGCTGGCCAGTATTTTCTTTTATGCCTGGGGTGCCCCCGATTTTATTTTTATCGTGCTTGGCTCCATTTTTATCGATTTCTTTTTGGTGGACTGGTTACATAAATCCACGCTGGTAAAGGCACGCCGGATTTTGCTCACCATTTCTGTACTATTGAACGTGGGCATGTTGGCCTATTTTAAATACACCAACTTTCTACTCGAAAACGTGAATGTGCTGCTTGGCTGGCTTGGCGCTGAACCAGCTTCCTGGACAAAAATTGTGCTCCCCATTGGCATTTCATTTTTCACCTTCCAAAAGCTCACCTACTCGGTGGATGTATATCGGAAAGTTCACGCCCCCCTCAAAAAGATGTGGGATTACGCCATGTACATTCTTATGTTTCCCCAACTTATCGCCGGCCCTATCGTAAGATTTCACGAAATAGCCGACCAGATCGAAAGCCGCCGTGCTTTTGAAACCGTGGATGCCCGGCTGCTTGGGTTCTTTAGGTTTGCCATCGGGCTTTCAAAAAAAGTGTTGATTGCCAATGTGCTTGGCGAACAGGTAGATCAGATTTTTGCCCTGCCTGCCGGCGAAATCTCTACCTCACTGGCATGGATTGGCGTCGTGGCATATTCGTTCCAAATCTATTACGACTTTTCAGGGTATTCCGACATGGCCATCGGCATAGGCCGGATGATAGGATTCCGCTTTCCCGAGAATTTCAATAACCCGTACATTTCTCAAAATATTACCGAATTCTGGCGGCGGTGGCATATCACCCTGGGGCGCTGGATGCGCGACTACCTCTACATTCCGCTTGGCGGCAACAGGGTTTCGCTACCACGGATGTACTTTAACCTTTGGCTGGTTTTCCTGATCTCGGGCTTATGGCACGGTGCTGCATGGAATTTCGTGGTGTGGGGAGGATTCCACGGTTTTTTCCTTATAGCCGACCGAATGTTTTTTATCCGTTTTACAAAATTTATCGGCAAGTACCCGAGCATCCTCATTACCTATATTATCACTTTAATTGGATGGGTGCTTTTCAGGGCCGAATCATTGTCGTTTGCCTTCGATTATATAGGTAGGATGTTTGCTTTCGATGGGTTTGGGGAAACTATTTTGTTCGATAAGGAATTTAAAGGGATGATGATTTTTGGGATCATTTTCGCTTTCATTGCTTCCATCGGAAACATAGAAAACTGGTGGATGAAAGTTGTGGATAAGGATAAAAAAGTCATTACAACTTCGTTGATGGTTTTTGGAGCAATAGTCTTTACCATGATTTGCATTGCTTCCATCACATCATCTTCGTTTAATCCATTTATTTATTTTAGATTTTGAAAAAAGATGGCCACTCACATTGTGATGCCTTCGGCATAATGCACGGATGAATTGCTGAAAAAAGGCCACTGATGCACGGATGAATTGCTGAAAAAAGGCCACTGATGCACGGATGAAATACGAGAAAAGATGGCCACGAAAGCACGAAGGACACGAAATAACACGAAAACTACTTTAGTGAACTTTTGTGTTTTGGTGTTTTAGTGGCAAATAAAGGAAAGGTTGGCCACGAAAGCACGAAGGACACGAAATAGCACGAAAAAATATTTATGAATAAAAAAGTAAAAAATACCACCTTTCTATTGCTCCTGGCTTTGCTTACTTTGCCGCTGCTTCAGCATGCCACTAAGCTTTTTAATGCCGGGAAACTGAGTGGAGATTTTGTTTTGGCCGAGCGCCCTGGGTTTTCATGGAGTGCCTGGATGGATGGAACCTTCCAGGCAGGGTTCGACCGCTACATTGAAGACCATATCGGTTTTCGCAATTTCTTTGTGAGGTTAAACAACCAGATCGAGTTTACCTTTTTCGACGAAGTGAACGCCGAAGGCATTGTGAAAGGTAAAAACAACATCCTTTACGAATATGATTACATCAGGGCTTACACGGGCAGTGATTTTATAGGCGAAAAAACCATTACCCGTAAAATGGAAAAACTGAAATTCGTGCAGAAGCACCTAAAAGAAAAATTCAACATCGACCTTATCTTGATTTTCGAGCCCAGCAAAGCCCGTGTTGAGCCGCAATTTATTCCCGACAAATATCTCGAAAACGGCATCTCCATTTCCAATTACGAGTATTTCAAACAAAAAGCCACTGATCTTAAAATTGACTTTATCGATTTTAATAAATACCTGTTGGAAGTTTCCGACACCATCAAATATCCTGTTTATCCGCCTTATGGCATACATTGGAGCGAGCACACCATGCGTTTTATTACAGATACCCTCATCCGATACATCGAAAAAAAACGCAACATCGACCTGCCCGATTTTAGCGTTAAAAATCGAATTGTTGGCGATAGCATTTCCGATTCGGATTATGATGCCGGCAAAACCTGCAATTTACTTTTCAAACTTTCACAAGATGAATTGCCTTACCCGTTTTTTACCTTTTATAACGATAGTACAAAAGCCAAACCCACCGTGCTCGCGGTTGCCGACAGCTACTACTGGAATATTTTTAATACACGCGTACCCCAAAATTTATTTACCAATACTTCCTTCTGGTATTTCAACGCCAGGGTTTACCCCGATTTTTATTATGAGGAAAAATGGACGAAATATCTAAATATTAAAAAAGAAGTTGAAAAACAGCATGTAATTCTTTTAAGTATCACCGAAAGGTTTTTATACAAATTCGCATGGCAGTTTGTTGAGCAGCTTTACGAGATTTACACCCCTCAATTTTCTGGTGATATCATCGAAAAAAAGGAAGACGACATCAGGAATTATTCAACCTGGTTCGACAAACTGGTGAAAAGGGCTAAAAAAGAAAATATAAGCCTGGAGGAATTAATCCACAAAGAAGCAACATTTCTTGCAGAAAAAGAAAATTTTGAAGTTTATCTTTCCTGGTACGGAGTGGAATATTACAAAAACATGATACGGATGAGCAGTTTGTGGGATAGTGCTGTTCGTGCGAAAGCTATCGAAAATAGTAGAAGTTACGACGATCAACTGACGGGTGAAGCCAATTGGATATTCAAGGAAAATAAGCCTGATGTCTATACAAAATTTACCACGATTAAAAATATGGAAAATGCGATATTTTCCGATTCGCATTGGTTGAAAAATGTTACTGAAAAAGCTCAAAAATTCAATATGCCTCTTGAAATGATGGTAAGCGTTGATGCAGAATACGTGGTAGAGAACGATTCTGCTTTGGTTAACTTTTTTAACAATGTGGGGCTACTGGAACAAACAATTAAAAACAATCCTGATTGGTTGAAAAAAGTTGAGGAAAAGGCACAAAAAAAAGGCATCTCCATAGATGAAATGGTTAGGATGGATGCAAAGTATATTATTAAAGAACAACAAAAAAAGCAAAAGCATGAATAATATTTCAGGGTGTTTAATTTGCAGCAAGGAATTGATTTACCTTTCTACTCCTGAACTGATGAAATGCAGTTACTGTGGAGCAGAGCATTCCGAGACCGTGAAATGCCCTTCAGGCCATTTTATTTGCAACACCTGCCACAGTTCAGGAGCCAACGAACTGATTATTAATTTTTGCCGCAACACTACCCTCACCGATCCTATAGAAATGGCAAACCTGCTGATGAAACATCCCGAATTAAAAATGCACGGGCCTGAACATCATTTTCTGGTGCCGGCGGTTTTATTGGCATCGTGGTATAATTTAAAAGATGAGCCCGAAACTAAAAAACAAAAACTTGAATTGGGCAGGCAGCGAGCAGAAAAAATTCCGGGCGGTTTTTGTGGTTCTCATGGCAATTGTGGGGCTGGGGTTGGCACCGGAATATTTTTCAGTATCATCACCGAAACCACCCCCCTTTGCGGAAAAACCTGGCAACAAGCCAATATGCTTACCGGCACCTGCCTTGTTGAAATAGCAAAAAAAGGCGGGCCGCGATGTTGCAAAAGAGATACTTACACAGCCATAATTCACGCCGTTGATTTTGTAAAAGAAAATCTTGGAATCACCATTCCCGCGACAAGGGAAATTATCTGCCGGTTTCATACAAACAACAAACAGTGTCTCGGCACTAAATGTGAGTATTTCAGGGCTTAACATAATTTAACAGCGCCATCAACAGACCTAAAAAACCCATGGCCTCATTTTTCCTAATTTTGCAGGCTAACACATAAAAACATAAGAATATGAAATACGATCTGATAGTTATAGGAAGCGGCCCCGGCGGCTACGTTGCTGCCATCAGGGCTTCGCAACTTGGAATGAAAACAGCTGTAGTTGAAAAAGAATCGGTTGGAGGGGTTTGCCTCAACTGGGGATGCATCCCCACCAAAGCACTACTTAAAAGTGCCCAGGTTTTTAACTATACCAAACATGCCGCCGATTATGGCGTAGTGCTCCAGGGTGAAGCAAAGCCCGATTTTGAAGCCATGGTAAAACGCAGCCGCGATGTTGCCTCGGGAATGAGCAACGGCGTAAACTATCTTTTCAAGAAAAATAAAATTGATGTGCTTAACGGTTTCGGAAAAGTACTTCCCGGAAAAAAAGTTGAAGTAACAAACGACAAAGGCGAAAAAACCGAGTACGAAACCGGAAACATCATTATTGCTACCGGCGCACGTTCGCGCGAACTGCCGGCACTGAAACAGGACGGTAAAAAAATTATCGGCTACCGACAGGCAATGACTTTGGATAAACAACCCGAATCGATGGTTGTGGTTGGATCAGGAGCTATCGGATCAGAGTTTGCCTACTTCTACAATTCAATAGGCACGCAAGTTACACTGGTGGAGTTTCTGCCAAACATTATCCCGCTCGAAGATGAGGAAGTTTCCAAACAACTGGGGCGCTCGTTTAAGAAAGCCGGAATGAAAGTGATGACTTCTGCGGAAGTAACCCATGTAGATACTTCGGGTGAGAAATGCAAAGTAACCATCAAAACTAAAAAAGGAGAAGAGGTTGTAGAAGCCGACATCGTGCTTTCGGCGGTGGGCATTGCCACAAACCTCGAAGGCATCGGCCTGGAAGAAGTGGGCATTAAAACCGAAAAAGGAAAAGTACTTGTTGATGCTTTTTATAAAACCAGCGTGGATGGCTATTTTGCCATTGGCGATATCGTGCATGGCCAGGCTCTGGCGCATGTAGCCTCGCACGAAGGCATTACCTGCGTTGAAAAAATTGCCGGAAAAAACCCACATCCCATCGACTATGGCAATGTGCCGGCTTGTACCTACACTGTGCCGGAAGTGGCATCGGTTGGCATGAACGAAAAACAGGCGAAAGAAGCAGGTTATGAAATTAAAGTTGGAAAATTCCCATTTTCAGCCTCAGGAAAGGCCAGTGCCGCTGGCAACAAAGAAGGTTTTGTTAAACTTATCTTCGATGCCAAATACGGCGAATTATTGGGTGCGCACATGATTGGCGACAACGTTACCGAGATGATTGCCGAAATTGTTGCAGCCCGCAAACTCGAAACCACGGGAGAAGAGATCATCAAAACCATCCACCCCCACCCCACCATGTCGGAAGCCGTGATGGAAGCCGCCGCCGCAGCTTACGGAGAGGTGATCCATTTATAAGATTTCCTCTATTAAAAAGTGGCTGTGAAATTTATTGATTATTATTAACTATTTAGGTGGATGTATTATTTACCAGATCCTAATGACCCCATCCTGCCGAGCTTTGCTCGTGCATGCACGAGACTTCGTCTCGGCATCGATCCCTTCCCCTTGAGGGGAAGGGAGACCAGCCGCACAAGCGACTGCAGTAGCCAGTGCGGTGGCATTCTCCCCCTCAAGGGGGAGTTAGAGGGGGTCTATGATAGAAGTCATGACTGGAGCGGAAGGTAATTAGCTCAACAATTACGAATATTTTATAGGCAAAAAATAATAAAACACGGGATTTCAATCTCGTGTTTCTTTTTGTTAAAAATCCAGGGTTAGCTGAATTCCGGCACTACCGGGGCGATCAAGGTTTGAAACACCCAAACCCAGCAACCTGATGCTTTGCCCCTGAAAATCCAAATCCAATAAAATATCATTCATCAATTTCAGCAGCACAGATTTTTTCCGGATACTTTTTTTCAGGCTTCTGCTTCGTGTTATTTGATGAAAATCAGAAAACTTTACTTTCATGGTGAGGGTGCGTCCATATACCCGATTCTTGTCCATTCTGCTAATCAGTTCATCGGCAATTTGTTTCAGGTAAATCCTTATTTCATCCTTATCGGAGAGATCATGGTCAAAGGTTTGTTCGGTGCTAATGGATTTCCGTTCCCTGTCGGGCTCAACAATTCTGTCGTCAAGGCCGCGGGCAATTTTGTAATAATACGATCCTGCTTTGCCAAACCAACGGAGCAAATCCACCAACTCCTGTTTTTTTAAATCCGCGCCACTGGCAATGCCATGATTTCGCATCTTTGCAGCCGTAACTTTTCCAATTCCAAAAAACTTTTCGATGGGTAAAGTTTCCACGAATGATTCGGCACGCGAGGGATGGATAAGATAAAAACCATCAGGCTTGTCGTAATCGGAGGCAATCTTAGCCAAAAATTTATTGCACGAAATTCCGGTAGAGGCGGTGAGCTGAAGTTCGGTTTTGATGCGTTGTTTTATTTCTCTCGCAATATCAGTAGCCAGGGCAATGCCTTTTTTATTTTCAGTTACATCGAGGTAAGCCTCATCCAGGGATAAAGGTTCAACGAGGTCGGTGTATTCAAAAAATATTTCCCTGATTTGCCGCGAAACTTTCTGGTAAACATCAAACCTGTGGGGAACAAAAATTATGTGGGGACATTTGCGAGCGGCAATCACCGATGGCATGGCCGAGAAAACGCCAAACTTGCGGGCCTCGTAACTTGCCGCTGCAACCACCCCCCGCTCCTTGCTTCCCCCAACGGCAACCGGCTTGCCGCGCAACTCCGGAAAATCGCGCTGCTCAACCGAGGCGTAGAAGGCATCCATGTCAACATGAATTATTTTGCGGTATGATAGCGTTGAGTTTAGCAACAGTAATGGTTTGAAAAGTTTTGAATAATTGTGATGGTTTTCTTTAAAAATCGTCTGATGATCCAAAAACGGAATCCAACAGCAAACTTATTAAAAGCGTGGATGTAAGAGGAAAAACTACTAATAAAAATGGAAAAACAAAACAGGAATAAAAACCTACACAAAATTTTTGTCTAATTTGGTCATCTTAAATTCAGCGGGAGAAAAAAAGGAGAGTTTCCCGGGAATGGCGCAGATAATCGCAGAAAAGGAAAGTTTCCCGCAGATGGCGCAGAGGGGCGCAGAAAAGAAAAATTAGTTGGTAAAAAAATAAAATATTATGAGGATACCATTAAACCACTTTGAGCAAATTGTAAATAAGACCATCCATAAAAGAGGCTTTTTCTTCTTTAAAAATAACTTTGTGATCAAGCCTGCCTCTCTCCTGAAAAATCTTCTTTCAAACGGATTGATGCTTCTATTGTTTTTTGTTTGCCTTTCATTTTACAGCCTTGAAGCGCAAAATACCGAATCCGAAAGCGGCGATGCTTACAGAGTTATGTTTTATAATGTCGAAAACCTTTTTGATCCCTACGATGACTCGCTGAAAAGAGATGAAGAATTTACCCCTGACGGAGAAAGACACTGGACAAACTACAAGTTTTACGACAAGCTCAATAAAATTTATAAAGTAATTATGGCCGTGGGCGAGTGGCAACCACCAGCAATAGTTGGATTGAGCGAACTCGAAAATCGCTTCGTTTTGGAAAAATTGATTTGGGAAACCCCGCTTAAAAATTTCGATTACAGGATCATTCACCACGAATCGCCCGACCGGCGCGGAATTGATGTGGGATTGATTTACAGGGCTTCCATGTTTGAACCCTTCCACGATGAAGCCATCCCCGTGGTATTTGCTGACGATACAAGCTACAAAACCCGCGACATACTTTATGTGAAAGGGCTTGTTGGCGGGAAGCAGATGGTGCATATTTTCGTCAACCATTGGCCTTCGCGCTATGGCGGATACATGGCAACGGTAATCCGGCGCAACGAAGCTGCCGCCATCCTAAAGCAAAAAACCGATTCGCTGCTTGCGGTTAATCCAAGATCTGCCATCATTATCATGGGCGATTTTAATGATGGTCCCCACGATGAAAGCTTTGCAAAAGTACTGAAGGCCATAATGCCTGAAAGCGAAATAATCCCCCAAAACTATTATAACCTAAGCCTCCTGAAACAAGATGACTGGAACTTTGGAACGCTTAAATACCGCGAAAGCTGGGATATTTTCGATCAGGTGGTGGTGTCAGGGAACTTGCTTATGGAAAATGCTGATTTAATGATTAAAGATAAAAAAGCCTGTATTTTTCATGCAGACTTTTTACTCGAAAAAGATAATACCTATTTGGGTTTTAAACCTTTCCGAACATTCACGGGGTTTAAATACAACGGGGGATACAGCGATCATTTACCTGTTTATCTCGACCTGATTATCAAGAATAAATAATTGATTACCCAATACCTTTTCGTTTCAAAGCATCTCTTTTTGAAAAGCCCGGTTAAAAAAACAGGCTGGGTAACTATATTTTTATAAATTTGTTAATATTTATAAAATTTAAGTAACTTTAACAACTTTTAGCTTAACGAAGCTTAATTAGGAATATTGATTTTCCGGGATTTTTATTTGCCGGAATACATGATGACGAGAATTTATCAATTCAATATTTTATCAAAATATAAATTATCAATAATGTCAGGAGACGATAAAATTCAGGGATTGAGGAAAAAAGCAGAACAATTGCTTAAAACCCGGGAAGGCATCAAAAGCTCAGATGACCTCTCCGAAGAAATGGCACGCCTTATTGAAGAACTTTCAATTCATCAAAATGAGATTGAAAAGCAAAACGATGAATTACATCGCTCGCTACAAGAACTCGACAACCAAAAGAACAAATACATCGATCTATACGAAAATGCCCCTGTTGCATACTTAAGCATCGACCCTTCAGGAAATATTATTACCCAAAACCATAAAGCCCGTGAAATATTTGGCGATTCGGGCAAAACCGTCAAAAGCATATCTATTTTTCCATTTATCGATCAAATGTCGAAAAGTAGTTTTAGAAAGATGCTCGATAATTCTTTCCTGCTAAAGAAAGAACAGCATGCGGAAATTAGAATGATTACATCCGATAAATCGGTTGTTTCCACCAAAATGCATACAGCTTTTTATCATGATCTTGAAGGTGAACACGATTTGTGCAGGATTGCCATTACCAATATTGAAAACCTAAAAATTCTTTTTAACCGACAACTTCAGGAAAGCGAGGAAAAGTATCGCGAATTGTCTGAAAATATCAGCGATGGTATTTATCTTACCGAAAACGGTTATATAAAAATGGTAAACACTCCTGCCTGCCGCTTATTTGGTTTTGAAAACCATGAGGTGATCGACAGGAAAGTGTGGGAGTTTGTAAAAAGCGAACAACAAGAAGAAGTAAAAGCGCTTTTCCGGCAAAAATTCCTGGATCAGGACGGATCTCCGGTTGATATTGAATGTGTTCGCAAAGATGGCACTACTTTTTGGGCTGAAATCAGTATGCGCATTATCAAAGATGAGCGAAGAATTTTTGGTGTAATCTCCGATGTAACTTCCCGAAAAGAATCGGAGAAAGCGTTGCGCCGCAGCGAGCAACGCCTACAAATGGCCCTTAAAGGAACCAAAGCCGGGTTGTGGGATTGGAATATTTCGACCGGCCAATTAATTTTTGATGAAAGATGGGCCAAAATGCTTGGCTTTAATTTGAACGAAATTGAACCCCATATTTCGTCATGGAAAAAATTAATCCATCCTGAAGATATCGAAAATTCAAAAAGTATAATGGTCGAACACCTTAACGGCTCTACTGAATTTTATCAGAATACCCACAGGGTAAAGACAAAAAACGGAGAATGGAAATACATTCTTGACAGTGGTATGGTTATCGAAAGGGATGCCCGCGGAAAACCCCTTAGGGCGGTCGGAACGCATCAGGATATGACCTATCAAAAACAAACCGAAGAAAAGCTTCGCGAAATAAATGCAACCAAAGACAAGCTTTTTTCGATTATAGCACACGACCTGAAAAGCCCGTATAATGCACAACTCGGGTTTTTAGAACTCCTCATCGAAGACGAAGATTCATATACTCCCGAACAACGTAAAAAGTTCATCAGCACAGTTTACCAAAGTACCAAGCAATCGTTTTCGTTGCTCGACAACCTATTAATGTGGTCGAGAACCCAAGCAGGTAAAATTCCATTCAATCCTACAGAGTTGCTCATCGCCCAGTTGTTTGAAGATGCCATAGACATGCAAAAGCATGGAGCCGAGGCAAAAAATATTATCATCGATACCGATATCCGCGATGAAAACCTGGAAGTAACAGCCGATTACGAAATGGTGGGCACCATCCTCAGAAACTTAATCTCAAATGCCATTAAATTTACCCATGAAAAAGGGAAAATTATACTTGGGGCAAAAGCTGCAAGCGAAAACAAAATTTTAATTTCAGTTTCTGATACCGGGGTGGGAATCCCTTTAGAGGATAAAGACAAACTTTTTGATGCATCCAATAACTATACAACCATTGGAACAAACAGAGAAAAGGGGACTGGAATAGGTTTGGTAATCTGTAAAGATTTTGTTGAAAGGAACGGAGGTAAAATTTGGGCTGAAAGTAGATCAGGCAAAGGCAGTACGTTTTATTTTACCCTCGATGGCCTGATAAAAACTAAAAAATATGATGCCCACTGTATTCAAAATCTTAAAAAGATTAATGATAAGATCAAAGAAAATGAAGAATTACACCAATATTTTTTAAAAACTACTATCCCGTTTTTCAGACATGCCTATCAGAAGTTTTCCGATGAAGAAATTAATAGCTTTATTGATGAGTTAAAAAGGCTGTCGGAGAAGTATAATATTTTAGAATTTACCACCTTTGCCAATATGGTTAAAAAAAGCATGGCAAGTAAAGATAAAAATCAGTTGAATATCTGTTTTGTTGAATTTGAAAGACTTACAGATCACCTCGAAATTACTGCCACAAAAAAGCAACACTTAATTTAATACATTCACCCATCGGCTTTTTTAAAAAATAGAGCCTTATTCCACATTTTTTTTGGCAACATACTTATTGTCGATTAGCAGCCAGGGCTTAAACTGTATGGCAATCTCTTTCCAATCGACAAGTTTAAAATTTTGATTTGCCAAATTTTCGCCCTCATAATTAAAGCCATCCTGCGCTATAAATACGCCATCGGAGAAATCTGAGCCCAGCGACAAATTCATAACTTCAATGCCATCGGTATCGGAAGTACCATCGATGCCATTTCCCGAAGTTACCATAAAGCTGCCCAAATACCTGTTGTCGTCTTCACGGGTAAAAACGGCAAAGGAGTTATTTCCCTGGCTCGAAGCTATCAGGTAGCCTTTATTGCCGGCCCCATAATATATGGCCAAACCTTCAACATCGGCCTCTATTTTCATTTTTGTAACATCCGCGATCAACTCTTTTTTATCGCCTAATGCAGGCAATGCAGGAATTTTCCATATTCCAACGCCTTCTTCACCCACGAAAAGATTCCCTGTTTCATCATCCGCCACGAGGCCTTCGCATTTCGTATTAAATTTCAAGACCCTTGAATAACGGGGACGAACCTGACCATTGTCATCGTGCAACTCCCATTGTTCCAACCTCCCATCAGTACCAACAGTAATTGCATAAAACAGGTTTTTAAATTCAGGCCGTGGGGCAGTTAAACTCCTGAAAAAAGTAAAACCATAAATATCACTCGATTTTGGTTTTAATTCCTTCGATAAAGAAAGCTGCTCCAATGCACCGTTTTCAGTATTTACTTTCCAAAGGTTTATGGTATTATCGGTACGGTTGGTGGCACCAACCAAAGTTATCGAATCGCCCTTAAAAGCAAACTTGGTATGAATATCCACATTGTTTACTTCGCCAACAGGATAATTGTAAAGTTCTTCGCCTTTTAGGTTGTAAACCACCAATCCTTTTAGCTTGTCGGTGGCAATGATTGTACTGGCTTCGGGCTTGCTTGTATTGTACCAAACGGCAATATCATCGGCAGCATCTCCTGCACTAACAACAGCTTTAGTTTCGGCTTTAGCCGCCGCCTGGTAAAATCCGTTTTCTTCAGCTATCTTTTTATTAGCAGAGTCTTCGCCACCACCCGAAGTAATTGATGAGCAGGAATTAAGCAATGCTAAGGATAAAATAATCAATGTAAATGTTTGAAAAGCTTTCATAATTTTATTTTCTATGGTGAATATTCGTTTTTATTTTTAAAGCCGCAAATCTATAAAACTGGCTTCTTTAATTGACTATTGAATTGTTAAATTTTTTGAAGATCAAGAGTTAATCGGGTTTTTTAATGTCATTTTTTTTAATTACAGCTTCCTGATTAGACCTTTTTTGTTTTTCATTTTTCTTTTTATCGCGGTCGCGCTTAAAAAGATCCTTTAAATTATCGAATTCTTTGCGATAAAAAATCCCCACCCCTTGGGTGTATGGAGCGTTATCTTCAAGAAAACTAATATCGTTGGTACGATTAAATGCCTTTATTCTAAACCTGCCATCTTTTGTTATCTGGTATTCAACATTTATATCGCCCACAACATTACTTGTATTTTGTTCCTGCGAAGCGCCCCTAACGCCAAAATTGCCATCAATCGAAAGGCGATCGTTGAAGAGCTGGGTTCGTAGGGCCACTTCAAGTTCGTCTTCGGTAAGCTCAGTTCCGGGCTGGTAGTTTACACCAATATCAAAATCCTTACTGATTTTCGAAAGCCAGTTACTTACCTGATTCGATAGCAGTTTAAATCCTGAGGCTCCAATGCCCGGCCCGGCAGAAGCATAGCTAAAATTTCCGATAAAAATAAGCGAAACAATTTGCTGACTCATTACGGATTGGTCGGTGGTATCGAGGGCTGCAAAAATGATTTGTTTTGTATCGTCATCCACATTCTTCAAATCGAACGAAAAGGAGATATCAGGATTGAAAAGTGAATTTTTAAGCATAATATTACAATCCACATCAATATACTTATTTCGAATTGCTGTTGAATCGGTTTGTAGGCGTAAGCCCGCCAGGGATGTATTTACTTTATGTGTAGCAGTAATGTTTACAATGGCATCGTAAGGGTCGCCATACCAGGTAATTTTGCTCCCTTTTTTAATGTTGAATTCCTTTTTTAATAAGTTCTCAAAACTAAAATTAAACGTCCCGTCATCTATCACGTATTCGCCATTTATCGAAAAATCGCCACGGGAGTTCACACCAAGACCAATATTTCCTGATCCTGTACCATTAATATTGCCCATATTGTATGGCAGAAAAAGCGCAATTTCGGCATCGGGTGTAACATCCAGTTCCATATTTACCGTAAAACCCTCAACATTCAGATTATACTTTTCCTTTTCCTGCTCAAGAGTATCAGCAGTATTAAGAAAAATAATGAAATCACTCTTCGAAACACTCATTGCCGATGATATAGGAATAGTAACCTCCGTACCTTCATCGGTTCTTGCCCTGATGGCCATAACAATATTGTTTAACGGGCCGGTAATGTTAACCGAACCGGAGGCATAAGCCTTGCCATAAAACAATTCATTGTCGCGGAAGGTGGTATTGAGCGCCCGGAAATTTTCCTGGTCTATTTTTAAATCAAAGTAAAAACCCCGGAAATAATTATGGTTGATGCGCCCCGAGCATTCCGCTGAATTTCCCCTTTTATCGAAAATTATTAAATCGGCCACATCAAAATAATTCTCACCAATATCCACAGTTCCGGCGGCAGAATAATAGGTATTGAGATACTTTACCAGCACCTGGGTTTCCGACAGCTTAATTTTCCCTTTCAATACCGGCTTTAGGTAAGTTCCTGATAATTGTAGTTTTCCGCCGGCCTGGCTTTCGCTGTTTATGTCGGCAAAGTCGCTGATAAAGGGATTAAAAATTTGTGTGCCAAGATTTTCGAGTTTTATTTCCACATCAAAATTCCTGTTTGCATCCGATGGATAGTATTCACCGGTAGCCGAAAGCACCTTACTTAAGTCGGAATTCCCCCCGCGGCTTATCAAAAGATTAACATCTAATCTCGTAAGGGCATCAATCCAATTGGTGTTTAATTGGAGGGTTCCCATGTTTTCACCATTAAAAAATAATTTGTCTATCTGAATATCGGCCAAAAAGTTTGGGGTTTCATAAAGGTTGACAAGTGTTAAATTTCCGTTTATTACCCCATCCACATCGTACTGTTCATTTCTAATTAGGCGATCAACACGAGAGATGTTAAGCTTCCTAAAGCCCAGTTTCAGGCTGTCGAGGGGGCTCATCGAAACTCCCCCTGAAATGGATAGCATAGAGGTGTCGTTAATAAAATTCAAATCGGTAAAAAACCACCCACTCGAATCAAAAACAATTTTATTATCCGGCTGAACATACCACACGGCACTGTCGAAAAGCATTTTTGCCTGGTTGATACCCGCTGAATAATACTTTCCTTTTCCAAATTCAAAATACCCCTTTATATCACCAATATTTGCTTGCCTGTTCGACAAATCATTCCATGATATTCCAAAATTCAGGGTATCATTTTTAAAGCCCGAAGTTATACTCAGGCTGTCAACCCCCACCCCAAGGCTGTCCGAAACATTGGGTTCGCGTATCATTACTTTATTTAAGAAAAAGGTGGTATTAAAAATTGAGGAGTCGGATTCAACATTCATTTCCAAATTAGAAATATTTATACCCGGGAATTTTAAAAAAGATGCCTCGGCCCGGATTTGTGTTTTCATGCCCAACAGGTCAACATTACCCGAAAGAGAAGTATTTGGGGCAAGCAAAATAGTGGGTGCAAAAAGTTGGGTGAGGGGATCCGAATCTTTTAACAGTAAATCAAAATCTATTTGTTGCTGAAGTTTTGCATTGTTCGAACCAGGTATTTTTACGGCAAGGTTTTTAGAAAAGGTTTTTACAAAATTTTTAACCGCCGGTACAATTTGGCTGATTGCATAGTTCCCCTCAACACCAAGGTCGATTAAATCGGAAGAAAGGCTTAAACCGTTTTTGCCATCATCATGCTGCACCGACTTCACGATAAGGCTATCCAGGAAATAGGTTTTGTTCGCTTCGGTGTAAATTGTACTGTCGAACCTAACCATACCCTTGATATCATTGATACTGGTAGCAACAAAATCACATTCCATTTTTGTTGACAGCAAACCAATGGAATCGCGTTGTGATAATTTAAGGGCATTTAAATTCATGTTACCAATGGTTGAGTGAAAATCGAAGCGGGGCATCTTATCCTTAAAATCGATCAGTCCGTTAAACGAAAAATCTAAATTTTGATCCCTGATGGCTGCTTCACCTTCAAAAACCTTATTATCGAAACTGCCATCCAAAGCTATATTTTGGTAGTTATAACCATTATAGTTCAACGATTGAATTACTCCCTTTGCTTTAATATCGAGCGAATCGAGCGTAACACCTTTCCCATCTACATTCAGCGAAAAGTTTATTTTGCCAAGCTTTGGATCGAGCAACAGCAAAGCGCCTGCATTGAGCCTGGTGGCTTTCAGCTTTCCACTATACGACAGGCTGTTATCACTCTCCAGGGTTTTAAGTACAATGTCTGTCCTTAGATTCCCTAATTTTGTATTAAAAACAGCGTTCGACACAAAGTCGTTGTAAAACCCTGTGAACTTACCCTTGATATTTACAAGCCCCATTTTGGAAAGCAGTGCAGGAACCACTATTCGATCTTGTCCCCCCGGAAGCGCAAACGACTCAACATCCCCGGCATTGGTAGTAAAATCATCAATATCGGCATGAATAAATGTCTCGTAAATATCGGGGAGCCCGTTCATATCCACATCTCCGGCAAAGTGGGTATTGTCAGCATATTTAATGTCCAGGTGGGTACCCGAAATATTATTTACGGTGCCCTTGATATGGCCGTGGAAATTTATACTGTCGGCCATATCGAACATGGTTTCGGCAAAAAAACCGATATCACTCATTTGGAGTGCGCTGTTGCGGAAGTTTCCCTGGAAACTAACAAGGTTGATAAAATCGTTAAATGCACCCAGGCTATCGTATTCAAACTCCAGGTCGAGGTCGAGGTTTGAGTTGTTTGTAGTAATAATAAGTTGATCAGCCTTTAGATTCACGGGATTAAACCTGACTCGCCCCGAAAATTCCTTGAGCTCGAAGCGGCTTTTTTCGATAAAGGCAATATTCCTGAAATTCATCGAAATCGTATCCCCATCTATTACGACACCTTTAGCAAGTAAATCAATATCACGAAGCTCCATATCTTCAAAATCGATTGATTTCGTGGGTGACTTCCGGTATTGGTTTTCGTAAACAAAGTGGCTGTTCCTAATCGACAGGTCATTGCAGAGCAACTTCCATGGTTTTTTTGTGGGTGTGGTTTTCGAGCTATCGGCCGATTCCGAAATAAAATGACTCAGGAAATACGCGAAGTTCCCCGGCTGATCAGGCGAGTAATTGCGTAAGATAAATTCAACACTTTCGATGTGGATATGGTTGAATTCTACCGATTTTTCAAATCGGTTAACTCCTCCAATGTTTACATCCAGTTTTTCAACACCAATCATCCGGTTTCCTTTGCGGTCGTAAACGTTTAAACCTTTAAGGTAAAATGTGCCAATAAATCCGGCTTTAATTTCACCAATACTAATATCAGTCCCAAACCTATCATTAACATAAGCAGCCACCATCCTGGTTGCAAGCGTTTGTGCCTGCGGGTTTTGCAAAAGCAAAATCACAACCACCTGCAGCGAAATGATGAATGAAATAAGGTAAACGGCAATATGGAAAATTCTCTTTAAGATAAATATCCAGGTTAAATGATTAATAAACTGAAAATAAGCCCATAATAATTCTTTAAACCATTATAAAACGGGATTTTGCAAAATTATGATTTGTTTTAAGTAAATTCGCAGATAAATTAATTGATTCAATCCAATAAAATTAAACACTTTACTATGAAAACCTCTTTACATTTTACCTCGGTAATAAGAAAAACAGGGCTGCTTCTCGTTATAATATTGATGGCTTATAATACTGCTGTAAGTCAGATAAGTATCACAACATCTGACATGCCACAATCCGGCGATACCATTAGAAAAAGCAATGCCATCGCCACCGGCACCATCGATTATACTTTAACAGGCGCAAACTTTGACTGGGATTTTTCTGATTTATTCCCCTTGTACCAAACTGTTGATGAGTACGAAAGCGTGAGCTCCGTTCCATTTCTATATCAACTTGTTTTTATTCCTTCGTTTGTTGCCAACCTGGCACAAAAATATCCTGAAATTGATACACTTGGGCTTCCCATTGCCGACCCCTACCGCTTTTTCAAAAACACCAGTTCATCGTTTACTGATGTCGGTTTTGCGGTTACGGTAAGCGACATCCCCATACCCTTAAAATTCGACAGCCCCGATGTGATTTACGATTTCCCGGTAAATTACGGCAACAGCGATTCCAGTTTTTCGGGCGTAAACTTCGGGATTCCCGACCTGGGGTTTATTGGCATCGACCGCAAGCGTGTAAACGAAGTGGATGGCTGGGGCACACTTACCACTTCCTACGGCAGTTTTGAGGTGCTCAGGCTAAAATCGAAGGTTTACGAAACCGATACTATTTACATCGATTCTATTGGTTTTGGCACTGCCCTCGACCGTGTTTATACCGAATACAAATGGCTGGCCAACGGATACGAAACGCCCTTGCTGCAAGTTACCGAAGAAGGAGTCCTGGTAACTGTTGTCTGGTCCGATTCGGTTTTTAACCCAAGCACTGCCATTGCGGAACAACATTTCTCAAACGAAAACATGTCCATTTCGCCAAACCCCCTGTCCTCCGAAGGGA
>Ga0208900_1000117_pt1 | contig 47973 bp, 5 predicted proteins | sample AntAceMetag02UKK_FD_184763 | JGI IMG/M metagenome (GOLD analysis project Ga0208900, IMG submission 184763) | Saline lake microbial communities from Ace Lake, Antarctica - Antarctic Ace Lake Metagenome 02UKK (SPAdes) (version 2) | ecosystem: Environmental > Aquatic > Non-marine Saline and Alkaline... | reverse complement strand
CGTTTGTATATGTGGGAAATTCAGGCAGTTATTATTATAATCGGCATCGATTGGACGCCTTAAATGATATTGGGAATTGGTCTCTAAAGGGAATTTTTGATTTTGAAAGTATTATTGGAGAAGGGTACATCCAATCAACAGCATTTAAATCCCTTCGTCACAATCAGTTTGCGTTACCGTTTACTCCATATTTTTATTATATGGAGTCTGCTAGCTTTGTGGGGCGAGCTTACGTGTATCGCTTGTATGCAAAATATCAAATGGAAAACGCCAGTATTGATTTAGGCCTACAACGTGTGCCGTTTGGAGTTGGGCGTATGTGGAATCCAACAGATAAATATAATCCAGTTAATGCACTGAGTGTTGAGCCGTCAGAGAGACTTGGAATTTTTGGAGTTAATTATATTAATTATGTGAATGAACTTTCTGTTTTTCAAGTAATAACAAATTTTAAACGAGATATGGAGCTTGATAAAATTGGGTTAAAGTATAAAAGTTTTGTGTTCGGTATGGATATGGGGGCTTCTTATATTAAAAGTCAAAATTTTGTGATGACTGGTATAGAACTTGAAACGAATGTCTTTGATACGGGGCTTGAAGCTCGTGCGGAAATTGCAGTAATGAATGATTTTCATTTTAACAAAAAATATACTCGCGGAATTATTGGTATCGATTATGCTTTTCCATTTATGCTGAATTTAGTTCTAGAGTATTTCTATAATGGATTAGGTGCAGACAGAAAATCAAACTATGATCCAGGTATTTTATATGATGATAATTGGAATTTAGCACGACATTATCTAGGGGCAACTTTTAATTATTCCTTAGATCCATTAAGCGCTATATCTTTTTCAACTGTTCTAAATTTAGTTGATTATAGTTGGTTTTCAGGTCTTAGCCTATCGCATAGTTTAACTGATGAAAGTATTATGGCGATAGGGACGAGCCTATATAGTGGTGATAGCAACAGTGAGTTTGGCTCAGTGTATAAGAGCTCATATTATGTGAAGGTGAGTCACTTTTTTTAATACCCACCCCGTTGTCAACTTTGACGCCACCCCTCCAATTGAGGGGAATAAAAGAAATATCTAATTTTTTAAATATGCACGAATAGATGTTTATTTTGGTTGTATTTGGGAATAAGTATTATATAAGCCAATAAATAAAAGGAGGTCAGGAAATGACACAAGATAGACAAGAACTCGAAAATACAAATATTAATGATGATATTGAGTTTAATGAATTAGATAAATCAATGGTAGATTTGACTCAAGTTTTATTTATATAAAATTATCTCGATACAATTCCGCTGGAATCACTCGATGATTGAGATGACTTAGATAAAAAAGATAGCAAGGTTGTTGATCGATGCAATGAGCTCGTCGAAGTGAGTAGTAGAAGCACCAGCGAATGGAGATGAGCCAGAGAGTACTTAGTTTGTAATTCTTAATTCTCTTTTTGGCGGATTGCCATTGCTTCTTTTAGATTTTTTTTATTCACATAAACAATATTTACTTCACCGTATTTGGTGGCCATAAGACTAACTCTTACAATTTCTTCTTCAAGTGAGCTGAGGTTTAGGAACGATAGTCCTTGTGGATTAGACAGATCCTTCATGAGGATTCCCTGTTTATTTAAAAAGCCATTAGATTTTAATTCTTGATATACTTTATTTGCTTTTTCCTTTTTATAAGCACTTATTGACTGAAAGGCTGCTTCTAGAAGAATTAACACACTATCATTTTGATCTTTGTTCTTAGCAAATGATTGATTGGTATAGCTAATAAGTATTTTTTTATTTTCAAATTCCCATAAAGTGCTATTTGATTTTGCTTTCTGTAAAAGGTTTTGTTTGATTGGTTGTCCATACTGTTTAGTTAGACTGATTATGATTTTTTTGTAATCTTCTGGAAGAGTAATGAACTGTATTGATTGAAGAAAAAGTTTGTCTTGATGGAATAGGAATGTTTTATTCATTGGTTGTTTATCAATTTCCTCGGAAATATAATATGCACGAGTATAGGGTAGCCCATGATAGGCAGTTCTCAAGTACTTACTATAAGAATCAGAATCTCCATATATATTTGTTAGATCTTTTCCTTTATATAGGCTAATAAAGTTTTGATAGCTAAGATTAAAAGCTAATGGGGTGAGGTTTTGAATGAGGATGTCCGTATTTGAAAATAGAAACGAAAAAGTAATTAGAGCTAGTAAGGATAGTTTGATAAAAAATTTCATAGCAATAGGTTCAACTTAGTTAATAAATGTTTAATCCATCAATTAAAAGGGAATAGTCCCTAATAGTATACTGCGACGATAAATAAAGTGTTGAATAACATAACCTTGTTAGTTGTAGTATTCATAAAAAGAGGATAACACAGATTTTAACTATGGTTAAGAAAACAATATTTATTGGATTATATATATTTATGTTCAGCATTGTTTGCAATGTCGGGACTATTTATGCCGCAGAACAAAGCAATGAAACAGCTTTAAGACGTTTAATTAAGTCTGTAATTTTTGATTATTTAGATCCGTTGACAGAAAGCCAATCGAAGGAAGAGCCAATGGGGGCAAAATTTAGCAATACGAGTATTGTTGTGTCTAAAGAGAATTATGAGAGAGTAAGCAAACAGTCATTGGTATTTGATATGACTGAAAATAACAAAAAATTGCCAGGAGTAGTGAGCGCAGGAGATTTTGATGCCAGGTTGTATGTGCGTGGTGGCCGTAGTGAAGAGTTGCTCACTTTGGTGGATGGGCAGATGATAAAGAGCCCCTATTTATGGAATGGAAAGATATCTTTTGTTAATCCTAAATTAATAGAAGAAGTTAATTTTTATTCAGGATCGGTTCCCGCGAAATATCCAAATGCACTAAGTGGTGTGCTGGATGTGTATCAACGAAAGGGAGATATGCAAAAATATACTCTGGAGTTGGATCAGAATTTATCAGAAATACAGTTTTTGTTTGATGGTCCTATTCAGCATGGGAAGCATTCCTTCCTTTTTTCGGCGAGAAAAACATATTATGATTATTTATTTCGGGTACCAAATACAATTTTGCCTCATATTGATTCGTTCAGTCAGAAATTCTTATTCAATATTTCTAAAGATCATCGTTTATTTGTTGATATGAAATATGTGTCCGATCTAATGGTGGTTGAAAACTTAGAGCTTAATCAGGGGACTAAAGGTACCCATGCCTATGGTTCAATACGGAAAATGATAATAGGCAAACTGGATAGTTCTTGGAGTGAATCGCTGGATGCTAGTATAAGTTTTGGTTATGAGGATACTTTTTCTTCATGGAAAATTGAGAAAGACCAACCCTCACCAAACACATCAGCTGGAATAGCGTATGATTCTAAACCGGTTTATTTAAATGTAGATTTTGATTTAAAAGAGGCTGAAAGTCATAAGGTCCAAACCGGATTTAGTTTTAGACAAGAGAATATTAGTTATGAGGAAGAGAACATTAATATGCTTACTAATATTGAGTATCCTAGTTCAGTGCGTATAACAAACTCTGAGAACTATAAAAGTTCTTATCAGGTATGTGGAATATATTATCAGGATGTATTTGATTATGACCTTTTTTCAATTGAGGCAGGTTTGCGATATAGTTGGATACCAAGCTTGAGTAAGTCAAAATCATTGCAACCAAGAATTAGTGTGAGTTTAAAAAATAATAAAAATAGGCTTTCATTATTTGCCTCTTTTGGTAAATATGAGATGTTTAATAACCCAATATTTAATGGTGATTTAATTGATGTTTCTCCAGAAAGGGTAATGCAGTATAGTGTTGGTTTGAAGCAACAAGTTGATCCAACTTGGCAATGGAAAACGGAAGTATTTGTTAAAAAGTATAGTTCATTAGTCAGTGCAGTCCAAGATTCAGCTACTGGTGCTATTGTTTCTTATGAAAATTCAAAACTTGGCCGGGTACATGGATGGGAGTTTACAATCAAAAAAGAGGGGGAAAAAGATTGGAGTGCTTGGATGTCCTACACGTATTCTAAAGCAAAATACTATGAAAATGGTGTTGGATGGTATTGGGCTGATCATGATCAACGTCATACGTTTAATCTATCGGGTACATATAAGTTGACTGATGCTTGGAGTGTAAATTCCAGCTTATCTGTATCTAGCGGCAAGCCATTTACTGATGTTATTGCTGCAAATTATGATTCAACTCGAAATGTTTATGTTCCAGTGAAAGCAGCAAAAAATGCAGAGCGATTGCCCGGGTATAGCAATCTTACGATAAGTATTGAGTATAATCAGCCAATATGGCCCTTTAATAATTTTGAAGGTAGTACCTATATTGGCGCGACAAATCTTCTTAACCACCCAAATGTATACGGATATAGCTGGAGTGATGATTACTCAATTAAAACAGGAGTGAAGATGCTCCCCTTTGTTCCAATATTTGGAGTGAAAATTATTTTCTAGTCGCAGTACTGCTACAATTCCTACGCATTTTTAAATTATCGAGATAATCAAAAAAAATAGCATATTGCATAAAAATAGTGTACAATATTATAACTATTAAACTAGATTGTGAGGTGGAATTATATGTTAAGTGGTGAATGGGATTCTTATGCTCTTGAAAGAGAACAAGAGGAAAGAATACAAAAAAGAATGTTCCAGAAAGAAAAAGAGAAGGGTAATAGCGAGTATATTAATAGTGTATTCGGAGACCTTATAGAGAAAAAATCTTCTGAGAAAAAAGTATCTAGCCAAGGTTCAATAATACCTAATCAGCCGACAACGCCGATCTCCTCAATAAAAGTTTCAGAATCGGTGGCTGCAGAAAAAGGAATTGTTAAAAATCCCGATGTCAGTTTTCTAACAAAGAAGGACGAAGCACCAAAAGCAATTTATAAATCATCTGAAATTGAACTACTAAAGATGAGAGCATCTGGTGATATTGACCATAGACGGCTGTCTGCGATTATTGAAAACTTAATGTAGGGACTATTTTAAGTTAAGTAGGCGCAAATTTGAGTTATGAGACCATTTAAATTAGCTGTTTTACTTTTATTTTTTATAACTGCATGTACGTTTTCATATATAGAAAAATCTAATCCAAAGATTAATTTAGTTAATACGACTCAATTGTTAAAGATATATGAATCATCTTTAATTATAGATTCGCGTGATTTGGACCAATATAGTCGTATGCATATTAAGGACGCAATAAATTATCCCGTTTATGAGATGACAAAAAGCGGGTTTTCTAAAATAGTTTCTGCTAGTAAAAAAAACCAATTTATATTTTATTGCAATATACATTGTGGTATGAGTTCTGATGCAGCAGTGAAGGCCTATCATTATGGGTATAAAGATGTATATGTCTATGAGCCTGGGATACAGTCACTTTTGCGTTCACATCCAGGGTATATTGTTCACAAGAAAACTCAGCATTCAAATGATCCCAAAATATTAGATAAAGATGTGAAGTATTTTTTAACAAATAAACAATTTGAAGCAAAAATAATTGATGGGTATAAAGTAATTGATATTCGAGACAAAGTATATAAAAAAAAATATCGAATTAATGTTGATAATGTCGTTGAAATAGATTATTTTAAATTGTTGAGTGATTTGGAGAAAATGGATGGATCAAGTTTGCCAAATCGAGATTTTATTATAATAGATGATTTCGGAAATATGGGGTATACATTAATTAATTCTTTAGAAAAGTTGAATAAACAAAATTTTTATATCTTGCAAGGTGGAATGCGGTCTTGGTTTATGGAAGGGCATCATTCGTTTGCTAAATAATAAGTATAGTTGCTAGCTAATATATTTAGAATGTTTTGTGAAATAGCAGTAGGCTATGTAACGGGTATTGATTTTGGCGCTGGTAAAGAAGTAATAGTTTCGCAGCGAAAACGATCTTATGGAATGGACCAAACGAAGCAAATGAGCGACTTGCAAAGGGTGGTTATATTGTTGTCATTACTGCTGATTTAGATGGCCCACAAAATACTGTTAAAGCACTTTAATCCTTTAAATATCAAAAAATTCTAAACAAACAAAATATTTCGATATATCTAGTGGATTTTGTTGAATTCTAGATGCTGTTTGGAATGCCAGTATTTATGAGGGCTGTAGAGAAAAATGTTTGAAAAACATTAAAAAAGGGTATAAAAAAGGCTAGTAGTAAGAATTCTAAATTATACGAAACACTTACCAATGGGTAGGGAAATAAGTAGACTATAAGTAGTTAGAGCGATTGCTAATATAGGGGATCTATACATATTTGGAACATATGAAGCTAAAAAATAAAAATACACTAATTAGTTTAATTAAAATAACTACCCTATTACTATTGAGTAGCGTAGTGTTTAGTGCAGCACCTTTAGAGCCTATAGAACTTAAAATTGAGGGTTTGGTAAACCCAGTTACGCTAAATACTGTTCTTCCTAGATTTACTGCACGGTACCTTGATGAAGATGGTGTAGGCGATAGAGCAGACTATTATGAATTTCAGTTAGCCGCAAGTACAAATATTGTTAGCGATAATACCCTTTGGGAAAGTGGCGTTGTCAAGTTTAGTGCCGTCGGTCTTGATAATGTGTCTCATAATGAAGTTTGCGATCCATTAGCATATACCGGAAGCCCGCTAGAATGGAATGTCACATACAGTTGGCGGATACGATTTTTAGATAGTAATGCAGAAATCGGATTATGGAGTACAGAAGATGCCCGCTTTCGTTTAAGTGAGACAACAAACCCCACATTTAATTTAACACTCGAATACGAGGATTATTCATCTTGGTACCGATCACAAACTGATTGGATGCAAGCAGTGACCATCAACATCCAGGATAGTGGCGGATCTAGTATTAATGCTGCTTACTACGAAGTGAAAGGAATAGTGAAAGAATTACTGCCTGGCGTCTTCAATGAAAAGGATGTAACGGTCCAGTTTGATGTAAATTATGGTGGCTTGGATGAAGGGCGAAATGATGTATATATCTGGGTAAGCGATAACGCTGGGAATGTGGTAAGTCGTGCTGTGTTTTTTGTGCAGAAAGATACGGAAAAACCAAGTCTGACAATCTTAGAAGATCTCCAGAATTCGATGTATCAAGATTGGCAAACCACAAATGTGGGTTATTTCGATGTGATCAGCATTTCATTCTATGACATATCAAGCTCAAATTTGAATGGGATACATTATGGCGTATCAATAGATGGCTTGATATCAACGGTAGTAATTAGTCAAAATATGGATACTGGAAGTTATTTAGAGAATTGGGGTGTTCCATGGATTGAGCTTAAGCAAGGAACAAACGAGCTTTATGTCACTGTAAGTGATAATGCTGGGAACACACGTATGGAATATATTGCGACAGTCAAAAAAGATACGATAACCCCAAGTGTTAAGAATAATTTAGATACGGGAGAGTATGTAAGCAAGTGGTTTAAAGAAAATTGGGCTTGGATGAATAACCTTAATATTATAATAACAGATAACCAATCCAAGTTAGAGAATATTAGTTATATAGTGTCGAATGATAATCAAATACTGACAGTGAGTATGATAACCGAAAACTCTGATGCATCGAGTCTAACTAATTGGAGCATAGATTTTGATACTTTGACGAATGGTATGAATGAAATTTATATCTCAGCAAATGATGAAGCAGGTTGGCAGATTAATGAGCAAGTCTTTTACATCCAAAAGGATATTGTTGATCCAGTAATTAGCAGTAATGAAGATGCAGGTGCTGAGAAGTTTAAAAAGTGGTATAAGGCTGGACCTGATTGGATGAGTAGTATCGATGTGGATTTCAGTGACTTGGAATATTCAAAATTAAAAAATACATCGTATAGAGTAGCGCTTGGTGGTACTTTGAGAGGTCCATTCGACATATCATCTAATATGAATTACGGGCAAGAGAAACAAAATTGGAAAATTGATTATACTCACTTAATTCAAAATGGATTAAATGATGTATATGCGATTGTAGCAGATAACGCAGGTAATGAAGTCGAAGAATTAGTATTCCAAATATATAAAGATGATGCTGGGCCGGAGTGGAGTGGGCCAAATCAGTTTGGAACCACCTGGTATCCAGATGCTCCTTTCGATATTTCAAATATCGATATTCAGTTTAATGATATGGGCGGGATAGGCCTGAAGGATATTGAGTACCGTGTGTTTAATCAGGAGTCAGGTATTTTTTTACAGTCTGGCGTGATTAGTTTGAATGTGAGTGCGAATAACTACACAGACGTGTGGGCAATCCCCTGGGCTAGTCTTGAAGATGGTCATAACCAGGTATATGTATCAATGAATGATATGCTTACAAATAATACTTATGAGCCTATTTTTACAATTAATAAAGATGAGACAATGCCTAGTTTTAGTAATAATGAAACGCCAACTGCAACAAAGTTTTTAAAATGGTACCGTACAGCTGAATCATGGATGGATGAAATTGATGTAGATGTTTTTGATTACGGTTATTCCAAAATAGATGATATTTTCTATGTTATATCCAATAACGATCTTGTTTATAGGATTGAGAATCAAATACCCCATGCTCAGGAGTTAACGACGTATAACGTATTGTGGGCAATTAATTGGGATGAATTGAAAGATGGAGAGAATGAGATTTATATTACATTTAATGATAATGCAGGTAATAGTAGGATAAGTGATCGGTTATTTAGTATCAAAAAAGATACTATAACCCCCGATATTTTAAATAATGAGGTATCGACTGATCCAAAGTTTTTGAAATGGTATAAAGATTTTGATAATACATGGATGGATGATTTAAGTGTAAATGTAAGAGATTTTGGGTATTCAAACTTGAAGGATTTAGCGTTTATTATTTCTAATGATCATGACGGAATAATATGGAAAAAAGACTATGAGACTTCGTTAAATCAATCAACTTATATGGAGGGGATCACAGCTCTTCAGTGGCATCGAATATCTAATGGTACAAACGAATTATATGTTAGTGTTAATGATTATGCTGGAAATTGGCTTATGACAGATGCATTATTTTCAATAAGACGAGATTCATTAGATCCGAGTTATAACAATAATGAAGTGAGCGATTTTAGTAGCTGGTACAAAGAAGAAGCGGGATGGATGGATGATATTAGCATCAACTTTCTAGATGTTGGAGATTCGAACTTAAACTATATTGGCTATAAAGTAAGTAATATCAGTGGGGATAGCTATCAGTGGATATCCCATGATATGGATATAACTGAATATACGAAGGAGTGGGCAATATCCTGGGGAGTTTTGTCAAATGGAACGAATAGTATTGCATTGATCATTAGTGATAATGCTGGGAACATTGTTGATAGCGGTACCTTGTTCTCAATATATAAGGATACTGTTATTCCTACTTTTGAGTCGTATATTGTGTATGATTCGTCATGGCTTAAAGATCCGCCTACTTGGTTTAGTGATGTGAATATTAATTTTTATGATTGGGGATTTTCAAATATAAATGATATAGATTATGTGTTGTCTGCCAATGGATTGCATGAAGTATTCGAGATAAGTCGGAATGTGAATTTACCTAGCTATATACAAAACTGGACATTAACATTCGATAGAATGATAGATGGTGTTAATGAGATTTGGGTATCATTAAATGACAGAGCTGGGAATCATCGGTTAACAAAAGTATTTGAGTACTATAAAGATTCTATCACTCCTAATATTGTTAACAGTATGAGTTATGGATCGAATGAGTACAATTTGTGGCGTAATACAGCTCCTGAGTGGCTTCAAAAAATAAGTATTAACTTTTATGATGAAGGCGGGTCAAAACTAGATGCAGCCTACTATGGGGTTGAGTGGGACGGGGCCATAGAGTGGTATCTTATAGAAGTAAATATTGAGAATAATACATTTAACTATACATGGCCTATTGAATGGGAAGTATTAGGGAATGGTACAAATAATATATACGTTAAAGTGAGTGACAATGCTGCTAATCTTGTAAGTTCGAATGTATTGTTATGGATATTAAAGGATGTTATTACGCCTAGCTTTACCTCAAATGAATTAATCGATGATAGTAAGTTTGTTGTAGATTGGCATAAAAGTGAACCTGATTGGTTAGATCAAATCAATGTAGATTTTGAGGACTATGGCTCTTCAAATATCCGAAATATTTATTATATTGTGAGTAATAATGGGGAAGTTAACAGATATGTAATTACTGAAAATCGGAGTATTCAGAGTTGGGTAAACAATTGGTCAATATCCTGGGGAGTACTGAGTAATGGTACTAATAATATCAGTATTGCAATAACAGATAATGCTGGGAATGAGATTCTGAGTGATGTTTTGTTTTGGATAAAGAAAGATGATGAGTTGCCATCATATAATAATATCCCAGTAATAGTACCAACAAGTTCTTGGTATCGAACTGCTCCAGAGTGGTTCACGGATTTGGAGATAGAATTTTATGATCAGGATATTTCTAAATTAAAAGAATGTTTATATATTATTTCAAATAGCATAAGTGCTGCTGAGCATGAATTTTCGGTAAGTATCAATACTGAGTTAAATATGATCACCTATAATGAAAAGTGGAGTATCAATTTTTCTTCAGAATATGTGAAAGAAGGATTAAATGATGTCTATGTAAAAGCAATCGACTATGCAGGGAATGAGATCCAATCTACTAAAATTGCGTTAGTTAGAAAAGATACAATATGCCCCATCGTTAATAAAAAGACATTAGGTTCGGAATCCTGGCTTAATGCAGAACCTGCATGGTTGAATGATATCGATATTGATTTTTCAGACGATCCGATTGCATATCCTGGGAAATATTCTGGTATAAAACATATCGAGTATCAGATTCGATATTCTGGACAAGTGCAGAAAATAGTTGTTCTGACATCGAATACAATTATTAAAGAGTATTTGCCAAACTGGAATATTCTTTGGACAGATTTAAGTAGCAACGAAAATGAAATATATATTAGTATGAATGATGTAGCTGGCAATACTATCAATAAGTTAATTCTCAATATTAAAAAAGACGTATTAGCACCAACATATGATAATCGAGAGTTTAGTAGTTTTGATGTATGGTATGAATCTGCTCCTGAATGGATGTGGGATATTGCTGTGAGTGTTGGCGATAAAGGGAATTCAATGCTGAATAGCATGTATTACGGTGTTTCGACTGTAAATGGAGCAGTTGTATGGCATGAAGTAGCCGAAGGTGTTGTAGCTGGTAAAGACGAATATGATTGGGATTGGCCTTTGGATTGGGCACATTTATCTGAAGGAACTAATAATATATATATTCGAGTATTTGATAATGCAGGAAATGAAACAACAAGCGATGTCTTGTTTCATATAAAGAAAGATTCTCAAGATCCAAGTTATAACAGTAATGAAGATCCAGATGATAGCAGTAAGTATAAAAAATGGTTCCGTACAGATTCAGCAAAATTTGATAATTTAGATATTTCATTTTTTGATATAGGATATTCAGGATTAGAATCAATTGCATATATTAATGAATTATATGGTTTGTATCATCAGAATATAATAACATCAAATATGAATGGATATCAGGGCGTTTATTCGGGATTTGATATTCCATGGAGTACATTGGAAGATGGAAAGAATCAGACTTATGTGAGTATTACAGATAATGCTGGGAATAATATACGGTCTAAGGTTTTTGAAATTTGGAAGGATACAATAAAGCCAAGCGTGGATGCTAGTAACATGGATGGGAAGAGCGGATATGGGTTTGGGACATGGATGTCAGTTTCGCCAAGTTGGTTATCTGAAATTGATATTAATTTTTCAGATGATGGTGGGTCAAGACTCTCGGAAATAAAATATGGTATTGTTTCTGAAAATACTGTTTGGTTTAGTATTAGCTCTAATATGAATGTAATTGATTTATTAGATGATTGGATAATTAATTGGGGCGAATTAAGCAACGGAACAAACAATATAAAAGTATCTGCGATAGATAATGCGGGGAATGTTCATACGACGAATATTATATTCCAAATATTAAAAGATGAGATAGTACCAAGTATCGATAACAAAGTAAGTATAAGTGAAGCTAGTCAGAATCGTTGGTATAACTATATACCGGATCATATTCATGATTTGGATATCGACTTTTATGATGAAGAATATTCAAAGATAAAGAAAATAGAATATAAAACGAATAGTGGATGGAACGAAATTACAGCAAATGTGTCGATTGGAAGTTATGAAGCTGATATTGATATCGACTTTGCCAAAGTAGCAAATGGTGTAAATCGAATAGAGCTAAGAGTTTATGATAATGCTGGGAATATGAGTAGCGAAGAAATTCTTACGATAAACCTTGATACAGTAGCTCCTGAATATAATCTGGAGACATTAATTCTTCTTGCAGACCAGGCTGTCTGGTATAACACGCAACCGGAATGGAACACAACGGTTGATATCGATTTCCAGGACCTACTATATTCAACCTTATATAAAGTGAGCTACACGGTTAAAAATGGATTATGGATAAAAGAGACAACGATCAATTATGACGTGAATGGCTTTGCAACGTATGAGAATAATTGGGAAGTATTCTGGGAAGATTTAACAAACAATATTAATGATATTTACGTGCGAGTTGAAGACCGAGCTGGAAATATTGTTACAAGTAATAGTCCAGAGTACTACATAAAGAAAGATCTTGTAGTTCCGACATATACTGTAATGGAAGTAATTGGAATAGCAAGTCAAAATAAATGGTACCGAGAAAAAGCGGATTGGATGAACGTAATCGATATTGATTTTTATGATGAGGAATACTCAAGGCTAAAGAGTGTTGGATATAAGCTAGTGGATGTGAGTGGGACCGAATATAGCGAAACTGTCATGGTGAGTGAAGCAGGAACCGAAAGTTACAAAGAAGAGATAAATATTAGTTGGAATGCATTAGAGAATGGAACAAATGATGTGTATGTACGAGTGGAAGACCGAGCCGGAAATATTGTAACAAGTGACAGTTTGTTTCATATTAAAAAAGACGATAAAGCTCCAAGTTACAGTGTTCAAGATGAAATATTACAACTTAGCCAAAATATTTGGTATGCGGCGAAACCAGCCTGGATTGATTATATAGATGTTGATTTTAGTGATGAGGGCGGATCGAAGATAAGACGAATTAGTTACTATGTCATCGATATCACGGGTAATATGAGTGAAGAGCTAGTGAGTGAAAGTGATATTGGAATGGATACATATGACGAAGAGCTAGTTATTAGTTGGGGAGTACTGAGTAGCGGAACAAATAACGTGTATGTGACAGTGGAAGATATAGCAGGGAATATCACCACGAGTGATCTGATATTTTATTTGAAAAAAGATGAGACAAACCCGAGCTACAGTGTAGTTGGGGAAATAAATGAACTTAGCCAAAATATATGGTACCGAATAGAGCCGCAATGGGTGGATGATATTGTATTTCAATATACTGATAGTGGTTATGCCGGAATACAGCGCGCCTGGTATGTGATATCAAATAATGATGCAGTTAGAAGCGAAGTGATAATATCCTATGATATAGAGGGTGTTAAGCATGCTGTGAATATGTATATTGATTGGGTAGAACTTAGCAATGGAACGAATGACATAAGTCTAGTAGTAGAGGACTGGGCTGGGAACGTTACAAGTAGTGATGGGCGAGTAGTCCGAATAAAGAAAGATGAAGAAAATCCGATCATTTCTGATAATAGTAATATCGCAGAACTAATAGAAAATAAATGGTATAACAGTTTGCCGCCATATGGGTATGCCTTGGATATAAAGTTGTATGACCTAAAATATTCACAAATACGCAGAGGGCGATACTATGTGGAAGATGAGGCAACAGGAACAAAAGTAAATAAAGGTCTTGTATATAATCTTAATGGAATAGGAGCTTATGAAGAACCTTGGATAGTAAGTTGGGGCTTACTGGTAGAAGGAACAAATAATATTAGTATGTATGTGGAAGATGTTGCGGGTAATGTCTCTACGAGTAATGTCTTGTTTAAAATAAAGCGAGATGAAGTAGTTCCTGCAATTGATAACCGAGAGGGAAGTAGTTTTCCTAATTGGTACCGATATGATAATGCGAAATTTAGTGATATCGGTGTATTTTTTAGTGATGGTTATTCGTACTTGAAAGATATGTCCTATAGTATCTCGAGTAATGGAGTGGTGAGTACGATGTCATATATAACGCGAGATGTTGAATTAGCTGAGTATATGACTAGTTGGTCGATAAATTGGGTTGATATGGTTGATGGGAAGAACCGAGTGCATGTATGGGTGAGTGATAATGCTGGGAATATGAATACGAGCTATGTCTTTGAGATAAAGAAAGATGAAGTAGTTCCTGAAATACGGGATAGTATGAATATTTCTGTTGGAGAATTAGCGCAGTGGTATCATAGTAAGCCATCATTTATGGAAGAGATGGATGTGAATTTTTATGATGAACATTCAAAGGTGGATGGGATAAGCTATGTGGTGTCCTACAGTAATGGAGTGAAGTATGAACGAGCGATTGATTTGGGTGCAAACTCAGAAAATTATGTAGGGGATTGGACGGTGGATTGGACGCTATTTCCATCACAGGACGGAGCAGCATTATACGTGAAGGTGAGTGATAATGCTGGCTGGGTTAGTGAAGCGTATTTATTTAATGTGAGTCGAGATATCTATGGTCCGGTGTATGTGAACAAGGAAGTGACGGATGCTGAGAAGTATACGAAGTGGTATGGGCGAGATACTGGACTATATAGTTCGTTGAACATAGAGATATATGATGAAGGAAGTGGCGTAAACGATATTGATTATGGGATACGAAATAATGCCGGAAGCGTCAGCTGGTATGAAGTGATCCGAAATGCTGGAGTGGCGACCTATGATAGTGGGATAGCGATAGATTGGGAGGGATTGTTGGAAGGTCGGAATGAAGTATACATTCGATTTAATGACTATACATTAAACGTAGTATCAGCAAATACGGAGCTAGTGATATATAAAGATGAAACGACACCGAATTATGTAGATAATGGCGGGCGAGATAGTGAGTGGTATGGAAGTGCCCCTGGGTGGCTAGGTGAAATGAATTTTGAATTTAGTGATAGTGGCGGAGCTGGTATTAAGGAGATTGGCTATTACATAATTCGAAATGGGCTTACATATAATGAATATATAGTAGTAACGGCTAATAGTGCCTATGAGATGATGACTGAATATACCGATCCGTTTAGTGTGAGCTGGAATGTTTTGGATAATGGGATAAATGAAATTAGAATTTATATGAATGATCATGCCGGGAATAGTTTAACAAGTAATCCAATATTTTTAATATATAAAGATGTGTTGGCTTCGACATTAACAAATAATGAGACAAGCAAAGATCTGAAGTTTGATGTTTGGTATGGACAGAATAATGTGCCTGAATTTTTAAATAGTATGAACGTAGATTTTGAAGATACTGGTGGCTCAGATTTGCTATTTTTACAATATGGGATATCAAATTCCGCTGCAGAGAGCGATATATTAGATCAGATTAAGTATTTTAAAAGTCCTGTAAGCGTATATGATAATGATTGGCCGATTAACTGGGATAGTTTGAAAAATGGTACAAATAATGTATGGTTAAGACTTGAAGATTATGCAAATAATGTTGTTAGTAGTAGTTTTGTATTCAAAATATTAAAGGATATTGTTTCTCCCAGTTATACAAATAATGAAAATAGTAGTTTTAATAGGTGGTATAGCGAAGAGCCTGATTGGTTAAAAGATATCGATGTCTCATTTAATGATACTGGATATTCAGGTATTGCGACAATCCAATATGGGGTTAGGAACAAGTTGGGTTTTGAATATTATTTAATTAGTGAAAATGTTAATAATTCAACGTATACAGATTTTTGGCCAATTGATTGGTTGGCATTGACAAATGGTGTGAATGAAATTTATGTGTCGCTTAATGATATTGCGAAAAATAAACGCCGGAGTGACCATTTATTCAGTGTATTAAAGGATGTTGTAAGTCCAATTGTTAGTAATAATGAGATTCGTAGTTTTGATATATGGCATAAGACAGCTCCCTCATGGATATCTCATATAGATGTAGATTATGAAGATGTAGAATCTAGTAATTTAAGCGAGATTGGATATCATGTGAACAATAACGGTTTCTTAATAGCTACAGATGTTATTTCGACAAATATGGATGTTCTAACTTTTAATTATCAATGGCCAATAAATTGGTTCTTACTTGAAGATGGAACGAATAATATTCGAGTAGTTGCTACTGATAATGCAGGTAATAGTATGGAGAGTTCCGATTTCTTTTATGTGTTGAAAGATACAAAGGAACCCCAGATAAATACGGTAGATGAATTGGTTTCTTCTCTAACGCAGAATAGTTGGTACCGCTTACAACCAGAATGGTCAAAGGAAGTTGATTTGAAATTTCACGATCCAGGTTTTTCAGGTTTGGTTACAGTTTCGTATATTATTTCACGTGATAGCGAGCCGATTATTGAAGTGCTTATCTCAGACCAGATTTTTTCACTTGACTATGATATTCCTTGGAAAATTAGTTGGAATTTACTATATGAGGGAACAAACAATATATCAGTTAAAGCTATCGATAGAGCAAAAAATGATGTTACTTATAATAATCAGTATTTTATTAAAAAAGATATAAGTGATCCCTATTATGATAAAGGTGCATTTATATATGACAGTAGTAAATGGTACAGACAAATAGAAGAGCCACATCAACTTCAGTCAGTAACAATTAATTTTTATGATGACTACTCTGGGTTGAAATCAATTTTTTATGTAGTCTCAAATAATACTGGACGGAATTTAATTGAGATTGAACAAAACGCTAATTCAGAATTAGTTTATGAAATTCCATGGGTTGTTACCTGGAGTGAATTGATTGATGGTGTAAACGAAATATATATTTCATTAAATGACACAGTTGATAATGGAATTTATTCAAAATTATTTATTGTAAGAAAGGATACGCTAATACCATCATTTAGTAATAATGAAGTACAGGATTTTAATAAATGGTACAACGGCAAAAAATTGTGGATGCAAGTTGTCGATATTGATTTTTATGATGAAGGCGGTTCGAAGATAAAAGATATTTTTATGATAATATCAAACAATGGTGAGATTTTTTCAGAAAAAGAGATATACCGTGACTTAAATCAAAATAACTATTTTGAAGTAATAAATCTAGATTGGGATGGACTTACTAATGGTGTAAATGAATTAATTGTTAGTCTAAATGATTATGCTAATAATAATACAAGTAATATTGTATTTCAAATTAAAAAAGATATTATTATTCCATATTTTATAATAAGTGAATCCATTCAGCTATCTTCAGATAAATGGTACAAATCACCGCCACCGTGGATAAGTAGTATAGATATTGATTTTTATGATGAGGGATTTTCAAATATTAAGCTAATTCAATATCAACTTGTTAAGGGTGGCCAAATATATTATACCGGTGTAATAACAGATAATGCGTCACTCCAGAGCTATTTAAAGAATATTGATATAAGTTGGAATGTTATCGAGGATGGTATTAGTGACATTAATATTTATGTTGAAGATAATGCTGGGAATGTATCACAAGATATAGTTGGATATATTAAAAAAGATATGTCATCCCCATATTTTGAGAATTATGTTGTTTCATTTAATCGATATAATATAAAACGAAAGAACGATTCTAATTTTTACTTCAATATTGATTTTTATGATGTAGAGGGTGGATCAAAAATACAGCATATATATTACGGAATTTCACAAAATAATGAAATTAAATTTTACCCAGTTACAGAAAATGCAATAATTGCTGATTATAAAAATAACTGGATGATCCCTTGGGAGAATGTTTCGGACGGTTATAATGAAGTTTATGTGTCCCTGAATGATATTGCTGGTAATACAACATATTCATATGTTTTTGAAATTCTGAAAGATGATGGCTTGCCAGAGTATGTAGATAATGAGTCAGCTAATAAATTTAATACATGGTACAACGAAGAACATAAACCGGAATTTCTAAATAAAGTGAGTGTTAATTTTCATGATGTGGGAAATCCACTTGTGCATTCAAAGCTTTATAACATTATGTATTATATTCAAAATCAAGAGTATCTTACTCAAAATATGATAACAGAGAATAGTATGACCAGCACTTATAATGCGTCATGGATTATTCCATGGAATTTGTTAAGAAATGGAACAAACAGTATTGTTATTTCTTTGAATGATTTCGCACTAAACGCTACATTTAATAAAGTATTTGAGATTAAGAAGGATATTATATTTCCGGAATATATAAATGGAGAAGAATCAGACTCCAAATTTGATACATGGTATAACGAACAAAATGAGCCTACATGGCTTGAGACTATTAGTGTTAGTTTTACAGATGAGGGTTTTTCTGGTTTAAAGCAGATTCACTATGGACTTTTAAATGAAGACACTCAAGGTGAAACAGAGTGGCGCAACATTTCTGATAATGTTCGTGGTAGTCCAGAATATAGGAAGAAATGGCAAATACCATGGATTATTCTAACAAATGGTATTAATGAAATATATGTATCCTTCAATGATGTTGCATCCAATAGTGTTCTATCTACTAAATTGTTTTCTATTAAAAAAGATGTATTATTTCCTTCCTATAATAGCAACGAAAGCCCTACGCATTCTAAGTATGATGTCTGGTATGGTCTGACTTTTAATAATTTATTTGATATTGATTTTTATGATTATGGAGCTTCAACAATAAAAGATATAGATTATGGAGTATCTATAAATGGTACCCTCTCTTGGTATTCTTTTAAACAAGAATATGGGGAAAATACGTTAACCGATGATTGGCAGGTGAATTGGGCAAATTTATATGAAGGAAATAATGAGATATATGTATCCCTTAATGATTATGCACAGAACACCGTGTCTTCAGGAATATTATTCAGCATTAATAAAGATCTTACTCGTCCTAGTTTCGATACGACGATTCCTTCTCCGACGGTTATTGAGTATTACTTCGATGAGTACCAGCCAACTGTTGGTCCATTTGATGTAAATTTCTATGACGAAGGCGGCTCGAAACTTCGAGACATTGAGTATGGGATTTCTTCTAATGGCTATTTGAATTGGTATAAAATACATAGTTATAATATAAATTCGAATCAATATCTTGAAGATTGGAATATTACGTATAATTATTTAATGAGTGGTACAAACGATATTCTCGTGAGAGCTTATGATAATGCTGGTTGGACAACGGTAAGCCAAGTGTTGTTTATTATTAAAAAGGATAATATCCCTCCTTCGTATAACCTAAATACAGACGAAGGATTCTTGGATTTGGATGAATGGTTTTCTGCTGCACCTATTTGGTTGAGCAATATTAGCGCTGGTGATTTGTATGCTATATTTGATTGGGGTGGCTCGTTTCTAAATAATATTGAGTATCAGATATCCTATAATACTGATGGGACTATTGGGCTTTCGGAATGGATTAGAGTTAGTTCGGGAATAAAAACAACAACGTTTAACGGTGAATTCCCAATAAGCTGGAACGTACTAACCAATGGATATAATGACGTAATATTATCAGTGAATGATTTTGCTTTTAATCAACTAAAAGAATCAATATTTACAATTAAAAAAGATACTGAAATACCAAGTTTTACAAATGATATCGACAGTACAGATCCTCGTTTTTCGTATTATTATAGAACTGAGCCGATTGTGTTATTAAATGTGTTTGATTTAGATTTTTATGATAACAGATATTCCTATTTAAATAATGCTTGGTATATTGTGAGTCATAATTCTGGTAAAACAACCGGGAATATATTTTCAAATATTAATACAAAAAACTTCGAATATGATTGGCCTGTAAATTGGGCATTATTTAGTGAGGGAAGTAGTGATGTATATGTTCGATTTGATGATAATGCTCATAATACAATCGAAACAGGCCCGGTTTTTACATTTAGGAGGGATACACAGACTCCAGACATTAAAATCAGTATCAATAGTGAATACCAGTCTAAATGGTATAACACAATTCCCAAGTGGTTAGATGTGCTAACCGCTAATTTGTCGGATAAAGGACATTCGACATTAAAACAGTTTATTTATTATAAGGAGCATGATAGTTTCCAATATCCTTATCGGACGATTTCAAGTAACTTTCATGGTGCAATATCAACCGATCAAGATGTGGACATCGATTGGAGTTATTTACTAAATGGTACTAATGATGTAACGCTGGTGTTATACGATAAGGCTCGAACTGAAGATGATCCGAATGATAATAATGAAGCATACAAGAGTTTTAGGTTTAAAAAAGACACAAGCTCTCCGGATTTTATTTCAAATGAGCCGTTTCCCTCTAATAAATTTAGTATTTGGTATCGGACTACTCCCTCTTGGATTGATGATATTAACGTCGATTTTTCAGATACAGGTTTTTCTAATCTATGGCATTTACAGTATGGAGTTTCAGTTAGCAATAATCGTTTATGGTATGACATAAGTAGTAATGTTCAATTGAATGCGCGAGAGTTTACTTCAAATTGGATTATTGCTTGGGATGTATTAACAAATGGTGTAAATGAGATTTATGTTTCGTTTAACGATCAGGCTACTAACAAAACTATTTCAGGGCCTATATTTGAAATTCGTAAGGATATAGTAATCCCAACATTTATTAACTATGAACTAATAAATCCAGTTTCTAGTTTTAATAAGTGGTATAAGGAATTTGATGATCAGTGGATGTCAACGGTGAATGTCGACTTCTCAGATGCTGGGTTTTCTCATATCGCAACAATTTCATACACAGTTAGTTGGAATGGTGACAGCCAATATAAAAATGAAATCATTACATTGGCTCATCAAAGTATGATTGATTCGTATCAAAATAACTGGATAATTAGCTGGGACTTATTAAGTAGCGGTACAAATGATATTTATGTAAGTATAAGTGATGTGGCGGGAAATGTTACATATAGTAAGTTATTTCAAATAAAGAAAGATGAAATAAATCCTTCCTATGATAGCAATGAAACCCCGACTTTACCGAAGTATTTGAAATGGTACAACTCTACTGAAAGTTGGCTTGCTGAAATGAATACATTTGATGTGACATTTTCAGATAAAGGAAGTTCAAATATTCGACACATCCAGTATGGTATTTCTTGGAATGCCGCTGATATACAGTGGAATACAATTACCCAGGATATTCATCTAGATTTTTACACAAGAGATTGGACAATAGCATGGGGAGAGCTTAATTGTGGAACGAGTGACATAATAGTTTCAATAAATGACTGGGCGAATAATCAGACTTCTTCTAGTATTTTATTTAGTATACAGAAAGATGATATCCCCCCATCATTGAGTAACCTTCTGAGTGTAAATTCCGAGATATGGTATCGTATTACGCCAGACTGGTTGGAACGAGTGAGTATCAATTTCTGGGATTTTGGTAGTTCAAACTTAAAGGATATTATGTATATTGCAGATAATGAATTAGTAACTGATGCAGAATGGACTATTTTAACCAACGATATCGGAATACAATCATTCGATTCTGTCTGGTCTTTAGATTGGAGTGTTTTAACTTGTGGAATAAGCAGTGTCATTGTGTCTTTTAATGATTATGCAAATAATCAAGTAAGGCTTACTGTAAATATTGTAAAAAAAGACAATATTGTTCCCTCGTTTCAAAATTATGAAGTGATTGAGAATTCAGACAAGTTTCCAGTCTGGTACAAGGCTGTTCCTGATTGGTTGAGTTCGATCAGTATTAATTTTAGCGATAAAGGTTTTTCAAATATTAGATATATATATTATGGTGTTTCAGCAAATAATGGTCTTAGTTTTAATTGGCATGTTATTGACGAAGAAATAAATGTTACAACATATAATACCTACTGGATGGTTTCTTGGGATGCTTTATCTGAAGGTACAAATGATATATATGTTAGAGTTATTGATTGGGCGGAAAATACGACTGACGCTAAAGTGTTCTATGTATTAAAGGATATTACAGATCCAGGATATTTAAATAACGAGAATACAGATCATATTAAATATCAGGAGTGGCATAATAAGGGCTGGTTCAATAACTATAATACAACTTTTAGTTATACGGATGTTGATTTTTATGATAAAGGATTTTCAAATGTAGATACGGTGTCCTATTACATAAAAAGACAGATAAATAACCAATTTGTTGCAAGTGATATTGTTACTACACATGTATATGTGCCGACTTTTGATTCTGATTGGGTATTAAGTTGGGACCTACTTGCCGATGGTATAAATGATGTGTATGGATTTGTTTCAGACAGAGCGGGTAATGACACAACAAGTGAGTTATTGTTTAGCGTTAAAAAAGATACTGTTTATCCGACACATTCTATTGGTCAAGTATTTGTGGATTCAAGTATATGGCATAGGACGACTCCCAATAAATTAGACTATATTGATGTGGATTTTTCCGATAAAGGAGGATCATTACTAAATATAATTCGGTATGGAATTTCAGGTAATACAGGAATGGTATCGGAATCGATTGCTGTAATTAATCAGGAACGATATGAGGAAGAGTGGGAGATCGATTGGCAAATTCTGACAAATGGTGTAAACGAAATTTATCTTATATATCAAGATTGGGCTGGAAATGAAGTAGTTAGTAAGTTTATTGATATTAAAAAGGATATTGTTTATCCATGGATTGAATCATCTGAGAATGATAGCTTAGCTAAATATCAGCCTTGGCATACCACTACTCCAGATCCATACTCTTTTTCAAGTATTGATATTAATTTTTATGATGAAGGCCGATCTTCACTAAATAGTGTTGCCTATGGCGTTTCCACAAATGGTGGGCCTATTGAATGGACAACTATTATGGATAGTGTTCTGAGTAATAGCTATACAGAAGATATTTATATTACGTGGAGCACTCTTGCTCACTCAAAAAACGATTTTTATGCGAGGGCAATAGATTTCGCTACGAACACAACTATATCACAGCGTTTGTTTTCAATATATAAGGACCAATTGCCTCCAACCGCAGTTGTAAACCTAACATTTACTGATTTAGAAAAGTGGTATCGTATACCTGCTGATTGGATGTTAGATATAAATATCGATTTTGTCGACCAAGGTGATTCGGGGATAAAGGATGTTTATTATGGAATCAAGTATGGGGCCAATTTAGAGTGGGAACCAATATCCGCTGATTCAGTTGACATTAACCAGAAGAGTTATACTCCAAATTGGTCCATTGATTGGAGTCTCATTAATAGTGGAGAAAATGAGATCTATATTTCATTTAATGATGTTGCTGGTAATACTGCTAATATTTATTTATTTAGTGTTAAGAAGGATGCGTTGACGCCAGATGCTATTGTGAAGGTAGATAAAGATGCTGATGTTTTTCAATCGTGGTACTCAATAGAGCATCCATCATTTAATAATATTGATATCGATTTTTATGATAATGGAAGCTCTAATTTGAAGGTTTTATACTATTTAGTTTCTGCTAATAATACATATCAAGAATTGGTATTAATAACAGATAACGTTCAACTGGATGAACCAAGCTATACTGCAAACTTTTCGGTTAGCTGGGGTGTGTTAACAAGTGGTACAAATAATATCTATCTAAAAATATATGATTTTGCAGAAAATATTCTTTCAACAGGCTCAATTTTTTATATAAAGAAAGATGTGGTTCTCCCAACGATTGATATTAAAACAAACTTCAGTTCAGATACTTTTACAACGTGGCAAGATGGTAATTCACTGCAATTTAATAATATTGATGTTGATTTTAGTGATTTAAAATATTCACACTTAAAAGAAGCGTCCTACGAAATTTATTTGAATGATCAACCATATAGTCGAGAGCTTATTACCAGTAATTTAGGAGAATATACACTAACTTATACCGATAATTGGAATATTAGTTGGAATTTGTTGGGCCAGGGAACAAATGATGTATATCTAGTCATTACAGATAATGCGCAGAGTGTTACAAGAGCCTACCTTACCCAAATATTTAAGGATAGTTATTTCCCAGTTTGTTCAGTAAATATGGAAACAGTAAGTTTTGGAGTTTGGTATAACGCAACTCCCAATTGGATCAGTAGTATAAACGTGAAGTTTCATGATGAAGGAACATTATTGAATGATATTTATTTTGGAATATCCAATAATGGTCAAATTCAGAAATGGTATAAAATTACTTCAAATATTAATATAGCCGATTATGATTTAGATTGGGAAATTGCGTGGGAAGATTTAATAGACGGATATAACGATATTATTATATCAATGAATGACAATGCTAAAAATCTTACAGAGATAAAAATATTTACAATCAAAAAAGATACAATATTCCCCTATTATTATTCAGAAGACCCAGCCATATATACAGTTTGGTATAATAAACCGGCCCCACAAATATTAACGATAGACGGTATTATTATTGCTGATAACGGTGGGTCATTACTTAATGACTATTATTGGAGTGTGTTTAATTCTGAGACATCTGAGAACGTATTTGTATTAGCGGCAGAAGATATAACCGGACCTGAATATAATGCTGAATTAGTTATTTCATTTGGTGAATTAATTAATGGGGAAAATGATGTAATTGTTTCGGTAAATGATAATGCCGGGAATAGTGTAACTTTTGCAGTTCTAAGTTTGCGAAAAGATGTAATTCCTCCGGATTATATTAATAATCTTCCGGAAGACTACTATACAAAGTGGTATCGTGTTGCCCCGGATTGGTTAGATGAAGAAATTGATGTCGATTTTTATGATAGAGGATATTCCTTATTGGCTACTATCGATATTATTTTGACTACATTTAATTCAATTGATAATTATAGCTGGAACCTGACAACTAACTATTATGAAAGAGGCATTGTAACCTTTGATAATGATTGGTCAGTAGATTGGAGATTACTATCACAGGGTACAAACAATATTTCGGTTTATTTGGAAGATAGAGCGACGAATACAAAAAATGCAGTATTATTTCCAATAAAAAAAGATACTATTAAGCCGCGAATTATTAATAATGAGACAGCGGCAATTAAGGGGATAACTTACTATAATAGAAACTATGGTGAGTGGCAAAAGCAAGACAAAGCATATTATGATGAGTTAGCTATTAGATCAACTGATAATGGATACTCTTTAATTGATGATATTTATTATTTTGTTTCAAATAATGTTTCTGATTTAGGTGTTTTTAGAAGTTTTTTGGTTTCAGAAAATGTCAATATCGATGACCATAACAATTTTACCCCATTGTTATGGGCGAGTCTTAGTAATGGAACAAATGACATAATATATGTTGTAAGCGATAATGCTGGTAATAAAAGTACTGAGAATTTATTCCATATTTTAAAAGATGAAATTCCACCTTCAGTTGCTATCTTTGAGCCGGTTGAAGGAAAGGGATTTGCCGATTGGCATAGTGTGCCTCCTTCTTGGCTAGAAAGAGTTAGTATCGATTTTTATGATGAGGGATATTCTAATATTGATATTATTCAGTACAAAATATATTTATATGATGAAGGAACGGAGACCGATTATTATATTATTACAGAAAACTATGGTAGACCAACTTGGGATATCGGAATCCCAATAAGTTGGAATTTACTACATAATGGTTCGAATGATATCACCTTAAAAGTTATAGATAGAGCAACAAATTCTACTTTGAAATATGCGTTCACTTTTTTAAGAGATAGTATCCCCCCCCATATAATAAATAATTATGGGACAACAAATATGGGTTGGCATCACCAGCATGAGGACTGGATGAGTAGTGTAAATATTGTGTTCGAAGATTTTGGAAGTTCCAATATAAATGCTATTGAATATGGTATTAGTAACGATACTACGACTGGAATAGAGTGGGGAAATTGGATAACAAGAAATAACAGTATACAAAGCCATGGATTTTGGTCATTGGATTGGGAAAAGGTTGTCTTAGGCACAAATGATATATGGATAAAAATTAGTGATAATGCAGGATCCTTAGTAGAAGAATTTATTTTTAATATTTATAGAGATGAGAAAATCCCTACTTTTGAAGTCAGTAATCCCGATGACGGAACTTGGCATAATATCGCTCCGGAATGGTTAGCGGGATTTGATTTTTTTGCCCATGATAATGGGGGTGCTCAGATTGCGACAATTAGCTATCAGGTTTATTCAGAGAAAACAAATATTACAAAAGATGTAATCCTTACAAGTTCCTATATACAACCAGATTGGGGTTCGTCAATTCAAATAAACTGGGATGATTTGCAAAATGGTTCAAATAATATTTATTTGAAAGTTGAGGATAGAGCCAAAAATGTTACGGATGCACTTTTAGCTGTATTTACAAAAGATGATATTCCGCCTGAAATTGATTTTGGACTTAATAGTACAGATATAAAATATGATGATTGGTATAAAGAAAAACAGTCCTGGATGTCTGTATTAGATATAAGTTTTAGTGATAGTGGGAGTTCTAATATAGCTAAGATTGAACAAGGAGTTAGCCACAATGGAATAACTATTTGGTCAGTTATAACTGATAACCTTTTTGTTTTAGACTTAGCTCCATTTAGCTTATCATGGAATGCTCTCCAAAATGGTACAAATGACATTTCTGTAAGAGTTTATGATAATGCTGGCTGGCTGGTAACATCGGATATTCTGTTTACAATTTATAAAGATGAGCTGATCCCTTCCTTTGAATTTACCGCTCCGGATGAAGGAAAAAGTACGGATGATTGGCATATGATAACTCCAGATTGGCTAGATTCTATAGACCTTGAAGTATATGACGAAGGATTTTCATGTATTATGACAATTTCATATAGAATTGTTACGGAAGGTGGAGAAGAAGAAATTTTAATAAGTAAGGATGTCTTTACAGATATATATGCTGAATCTTGGGGGATATCTTGGAATAAGCTTTCGAATGGTACCAATGATATTGTCATGTATGTTATTGATCGCGCTAAAAATATTACGTTTAACAAAGCGTTTAACATATTAAAGGATACAATCCCACCATCATATGATGCGTCGGCGGTAGTTAATGTTTTATATGAAAAGGGAGGATTTAAGCCTGATATTTTAGATGCAGTTAATATATATTTTAGTGATACCGGCAGTTCCAGTATTAAAAATATTTATTATGGAATATCTGAAAATACTGATATTACAGGCCTTACTTTAAATTGGTATCTTATTGAAGAAAATTATTTTGAGCATACATTTACAGATTCTTGGGATATTGAATGGAGCACTTTGTTCAATGGTAAAAAGGATGTGTATGTAAAAGTTGAAGATAGAGCTGGATGGGTAGTAAGCAGCGATAAAGTATTTTCATTCTTTAAGAACGAAGGATCCCTTGCATTTATTACAGATAATTATGAAGCGAGTACTTATAATGCATGGCATAGAGTAACCTCGGGGTTTATGCTAGATCCACGAGTTGATTTCTATGAAATATCTGGTGTTTATAAACTACAGAAGATTGAGTATGGTGTTAGCTATAATGGAAATATCGATTGGTTTACTGTGGCAGAAGGTTTTGGGGAATCCTTTTATAAGGATCCTTGGATTATCGATTTTGATAGCCTATATCAAGGAAAGAATGATATTGTTGTTCGACTTTATAGTGCAGACGGGTTTACGTCCTTAACATCAAAACCGATTTTCTATATTAAAAAAGATACTTCGGAGCCGAGTATCCTAGATAATTATGCAGATGATCATTCAACGGACTATCTAAATACAGCAATTGGGAAATGGATAAGTAATGTGAATGTAGATATTACTGATAACGCAAAAGCATCACATTTGAAATTAATTAAATATGGATTATATACAGATGACCCATACGCCATTACTTGGTTTGATATAGCAACTGAAACAGTTGTTCACAATTATGGCCCGACATATTCAGATCAATGGGCTATATCTTGGGATGACTGTATTGAAGGATATAATAACGTTAAAGTTTATGCAGAGGACTATGCTGGTAACTCTATTTCCTTAAATATTGGGATGGTTGCACGTGATACCATCGCTCCAGAAGGTCCAGTTTATAAACATGTTGAAGGAGAAGAATTAGAAAATTATGCATCAACAAATCCGGATCCTCCAGAGTTTGATTGGGAAGATACTTTGGATATTGGAGTTGCGGGAATCGATTATTATTATTGGTATTTTGGCTCATCTGAAAGTGGTTCAGCTGCAAATGTTCTTTCTGTGTCACAAGTCGATCCATCTGGAGCGGTGTCTAGTGAAGGTCATTATTATCTAAGAATTGCTGCAGTGGATAAGGCTGGGAATGTAAGCAATTGGTCTACAATTGTTGATTTTGTATACGATGTTACAAAACCAAATTGGGTGGAAAGTGGGTTTTCGGACAATAGTGTTTCATATACTGGGGTGGGACATTTTAATGTGCCAGAATGGACTTCAGCGGACGATTATTGTTGGAGTTCAGGTGGTGGTTATTGCGGACCTGATGTTAAATGGCGGCCTTCTATTAATGCAGAGTTTCAATTGAATGCGGCATCGGATCAAAATGGTGAAGTTGGTTCTGGTATTAAAAATTATTGGGTGAAAATTATTGATATGGGTACTGATATTCATATAAGAGGCAGTAAAACTAACCCCTATCCAGGAAGTCCATATGCTAAAAATGGATCAAATAGTACTCATGGAAATGGTGCACATTTTGATGGAACCTGTTGTGACGCTATTGATGACTCGCAGTGGTTTGCTGATGGTAATCCAAAATATGCTTACACCGGGACAGGCTATAATGGCGGTTGTGGGAACGAAGGAACGCCTGCCACTCCAACCGATCCAGATGAGTATGGCTGGGGAAGCTTTGATCAGGAATATAATTTTTATAACGTAGAAATTGATGATCCAACTAATAAAAAATGGGTTAAAAAGTTTAGTGGAACAGACGTAAATTTCACAAGCAGTAATTTAACTCCAATATCAGACCAAAATCTACATTTCTATGCTGTTCATGCCCATGTAGAAGATAATGCAAGTAATGTGAAATATAGTAAGCGAACAGTTTATCCTTTCCAACATACCTATTGTTCCAGTCAATACGGCAGCTATTATATAAATACTGGTTTCAGATGGTATTTTCCAAATCACATAGATTTTTACCGTGTTGATAGCAAAATTCCATATTGGTCACCTGCCTTAACAGAGCGAAATGATGCATATATTGATAGTGATTTTAACCCAGGAGTAAAAAATAAAGTATGGACTAATCAAGCAAATTATAAGTTTGTTGTTCCCGCAGTTCTAGATGGAGAGTCTGGACCAAAAGATGTCGGAACATATGATTGGGCTTGGGGGCCGACTGATAATTTAGAATATATGACAAAATATGAAGGTTTTCAAAATCCAGAGCTTTATCCTCCGGCTAATGATGAAGGTTCTCCACCATACTGGTGGTTATATGTTAGGGCCTGGGATAATGTTGAAAATGTAACGCCTTGGTACGGCCCTATTTTTGAACTTTGGTATGATGGTATCCCGCCATATGAACCATTTGCATTTTATGGTAATGACTGGGCAGAAGTAATGACTGGTAACCATATCGATTTTAAATGGACTACCGCTGATGATCATGGCGGTTCAGGTATCGATTATTATGAGGTCAAAGTATATGGGATTGATACGCTTGGTGTTATTCATGAGCTAGAGTCAATTACTGTTCAAGAAGATGTGTTGGACTATAACTATGTTGATAGTGCTGCCGGTGCGGATGGATTAGTTAACGAATGGACCTATTTCGCAAAAATTATTGCCTATGACCATGTTGGTTATAACAGTACCTGGGAAGATACTCCAAACTGGGATAAAGCCAGACGAAGTAATTTAATCATAATTGATAGATTGCCACCGAAACCAGTAAAGAATCCTCGGGTTGTGAAGAAAACAAAAACTTCCGTGACATGGTCTTGGGGAATGCCCCAGGATAATGATAAAGGTGAAACTGCCGGAAGTGGTATCGCTTTGTATGAGGTTAATATCTTCTTGGTTGATGAAGAAGGTGCGTGGATTGGTGATATTGGTGTGCTAACGACAGAAAAAACTAACTTGACCTTTACGGTGATACAAGGACAGTATGTGGGTGCCGAAGTACGCGCTGTTGATTTAATTAATAACAAGCAAGATAACTGGGTGACTGCTCGAGATAAAATTATCGATGATACTCCGCCGGTTAATCCACCTGTGGCTATTGCAAAGGATACACGTCTGTATACTTTTTTTGCTAATGATGGTCTCTATAATGATGTGAAAGTACCGCCGTATACCAAAGGTAATATTGACCAATTTCATATGACATGGATGCCAGGTGAGGACAATAAAATAGGCGTATATGGCTATGATTTATTATGGAAAGAGGATCAAATTTCCCAACCTCTTGGAACAGAACCAGAGATCGTTTTTACCTCGAATAGAACGTTAACGCTTGGAGCAGATACTGGTGCTGGTAAATATTATTTATGGCTTCGAACAAAGGACTATTATTTAAATATATCCGAATGGGAAAATGTTTACCAATATGAATATGATGGGACTATTGTAACGAGACCAGCTGAAGCAGTCATCGAATCACCACTTTATACGAATGTAGAAAAGAATAGTGCTATTAATGACCAGTTAATTTTTTCATTGGATGATATGGGCTTATCCAATTTTAGTTTTTATGAGGTTCGATTATATCATCCGTTTAGCGAAAAGGTTGCTTCAGCTGATTTAATAATAGTGACAACAAATACTCGGATTACAGTGAATTATTTGGATGAGAATAGCCAGTATTTTGTTAAATATCGAGTCTTCTATGATGGTGGTAGTAAGTTTAGTGAATGGAGTTATGGGTCTGAATACATATTTGTAGATACAGCGGCTCCTCCAACAGTTGATGAAAGTACATTAGCTGAGGGAGAGGAATATTTTAATTCCGAAGAAGTTGTCCTAAATTTTTATCAACTTAGAGATACTAATGATGATAATAAACATTATGCAGGAAGTGGAATTGCTGGTTATTTAATTAAAAAATACAAATATGATATCAATGGATTAGTTGGAGAACCAGAGTTTATTACGCTTGATACGACGGTTGTTGAAAATGAATATAATATGGGTGCCCGAGTTGTATTTTCCGGTATGGAAAATGGTTATAAATTTGATGTTAAACTAGCGGCATTTGATCGAGCAGGTAATGTTGGCCCGTGGAGTGAAACCAGTAATTATGTCATCATTGATACGGGTCTACCGGCTGAACCAAGTTTAATGATCGGAGATCCTACCGGCATTATTGATGACGAATATACAGATGTTCATCAGCTTATATGGGCATGGACAAAGCCAGCAGATCCAATAGCTGGAGGTGGATTCAATAGTGGCATCCAGAAATATAAATATTATTGGGGTTATGAACAGGACCCAGACACAAATGGTGTTGGTGACTATGCTGTGTCTGGCGATATTATGAAAGTTTATATGGAGTCTTGGTCTGGGTATAACAGTAAGGGGCATCCAAACAAAATAAGCGAAGGTTGGCGAGCAAAATTACATTCTAATGAAGCGGGTACCGATTCATTAGGAGATGTTAAATATTTTAGTATTAAAGCTATTGATAATGCCGGTAATGAGTCTGATTATGCTACATTTACAATGAAGTTAGATGTATATGGACCGAATCATCCAGTATTAGAAGATGTGGTGAACAAATCTGTTAATGTTGATCATGTATGGACGTGGAGTGAGGTGACTGACCGAGGTGGTAGTGGTGTGTATGCATATCATGTGTCCCTTTATAAAAACCATAGTCAAAAGGTTGCGGTTAAAACAATTCTGAATGGGGAAGCACCTTATTACGATTCTGGTGCCGGTACGTACTCCTATTCTTTTAAAACTGAAGATGGACATCAAATGGCTGATAATAATTATTATTTCATAAAAGTTGATGTTGAAGATAAGGTCGGAAATACTATTCCAAGTACTCCTGAGCAGGAAACGCGTCTACAAAGTAGATCAGATAGAGATATATATTCTAAGTGGGTAATATATGATACAACTACCGTGCAACCAAGTACTCCCAAAAAGTTAATTAAGCTTGGTACTGGTAGTGCCGGACGCATGTGGGTCCAATCATATGGAGGTCATTGGGGCCGATACTTTAGGCTTGGGCAAAGTGGTTATTTGAGTGACTATTACTATTTAAATAAAAAATCCACGCATGGTAGTGGTAATGAGTATCGATATAATAAATCTGGCACGGGTCAATATAAAAGCTTTAGTAGCAATGGCGATGATTCGGCATTAATTAATTATAATAAACACTATTATGGAGCATGTTGTTTAGAAAGGGTGGTTGTTAATGGTAGATCATGGTGTACCTCTTATGGTGGATGTTATTGGTTCGGTGCAGCTGGTAGTGGAGGAAGTACGGACTATTCATCAGCTACAGATACAAAACTATTAGGCCAAAATTTTACCTTTGTGTGGGAGCCTCTTGCAGAGAATAATAATAGTAGCGGTATTGATCGATGGGAAATAGATTGGAACAGCGATGGCGTAGTTGATGCAACTGTTGCAGGTGATCATAATTATTATGAAACAACTGATGATGACAGACAAATTCGGATACGATATGTGGATGTTGCTGGAAACACAAGTGCATGGAGTGGCACATCTAGTTGGCCGGGAGGAACCGATAATGGTATCCCATACAACACTCAGGGACAGTCCGGTATGGACCTTTGGACTCAAGGCTTCCAGGGTAATGCGGCTTGGACAAAGGAGCCAGATGTAAATTTTATTTATGCCAAAACCGGTGGAAATGAATTGTATTATGATTTTTCTGGAAGTGGTAGTGATAATAATACCCCAGCCAGTAAATATAAACGAATTCTTAATCCGATTCAAGGTGAAATAACCTATCAAATCCAATCATATCATCACTCATATACAAGAAAAGACTATAGTTATGATTGGCATAATGCAAATCGCCATAATTATTCATACCGACACTGGTATTGGAGTGTATTGACACAATTTAAGGTTATGTATGATGCTGGGAAACCATCGGTGCCAGCACCGTCTCATGATGCTGGATCAAATCTGTATTCTACTGTAAAGAAGATCAATTGGACCTGGCCACAAGTTTCTGACCCTGTATCTGGTATTAAAGAATATTTATATTTTATTTTTGACTACTTAGGTAATCCTATACAAGACGGGAAAGTAAATAGAGAAAAAGAGCTTATCGCAAAAGCAGATGAAACGGCAAGCAATACTGGGTATTTTTTTAAGGTATCGGCAGTTGATGAAGCTCAGTGGGAAAGTGATTCAGCATATACCGATCCCGTAATGATTGATTTTATAGATCCGAAAATACCAAAAGCGTTATGGCCACGAAATAAGAAAGTAGTAAACGGTTATGTGTGGACTAATGATAGTACAACTAATAACTGGTATTGGTCTGTTCCAGTTGAAGATGGTGGAAGTGGAATCGAGGAAAATACTCTTAAAATAAATCATGAGAGTAGTATCGAAACGATTATTATTCCAACTGATAATCTATACTTAGAACATCGGCCAGCAGGTGGATTTGTTGAAGGGGATACCTATACTGCAATGGTAACAGTGCATGATATTGCAGGTAATGAGGCCGAAAACCAGGATGAAGATGGTTCTCCCGGAGACTCAGAAATTAGTGGAAAGTATTATCGATCAGCTAAAAATGACGAAGGAGATCTTGTTCTTAAAGTGGATTTAACGCCACCGCTTATAAATCTTGATATTAGTGATCTGAAAGAAGTAAATGGGACACCTCATGATGTTTGGCAGATTACGACGAGATCTTTTGTTTTTGATTGGACTGATTATCCAGGCGCTGCTTTTTCAGATCCAGATCCAAGTGGGAAGGGTTCCAGTGGAATTGCAAAAGCAGAGTACTATTTTGGTTCAAATAAAGATGCTGAAAATGGTATCGCATTTCCAACTGCTTCAGTAAGATTAACGCCAGATAAGACGATTGCTGAAGGAACTGAAGGTGAGTATTTCTTTAAGGTTCGTTTTCAGGATGTTGCAGGTAATTGGTCTCAAATGAAATTGCTATATACGGTGAAATACGATGGATATGTTAAGTCTATTGAAAATTTACGTAATTATCAAATGACAACAGATCGATATACCAATGTATTAACTCATAATTTTTCTTGGTCGCTTGTGGATGATAGCTTAGATATTAACAATTATTATGTTCAGGTATTCTCTACCGATAATCGATTGCCAGATGATAAACTTGAGTATCATTTGAACCCAACAAGGTGGGTGACTGTTAATTCATCCTACTTTCCAGCCAGAGATGCTCTGGCGTATCCATACTTAGTGAATTATGTTGTGACTTTTGATGAACAGCGAGACTCCAGCCATGACTTTTATTTAAAGGTAGTGGCTGATGACGGTGCTGGCAATTTCTCTCTCTATGGAAATCGATCAGAGCTATTCTGGATTGATACATTCTCTCCAGAAGAGGCTATTCCACCAACCATTAACTCAAGTGGGTCTACTTATGTATCGACACGCAATCAGTTTATCACATGGAATTGGCAGATACCGGCAGACCGTGGGGGTGGGATTATTGACAAATATCATTTCAAGTTCGTTGAATATAACACCACTGAAACCATCCTGACATATAATGAGGGGCTTCCTGATTATAATATTCCAAGTTGGGGATATACTGAAGTGTTAGAGGATAATGCATATGGTTTTTATTTAAGAGCAGCAGATGAGCCAGGGCAAACAAGTAATTATGTCTTAGGGCAAGTGTGGGTAATTGATAATGGCCAACCATCGATAAATATGATGCTAAGACAGGATTCTTCTGGTAGTTCTCATAAGCGTGTATATAAAGGGAATACCTATTATTTGATTAAAGGTGATATTGCAAAATTCTCACTCTTTTTAAAAGACCGAGCGACAGATCAAGCGGCTGATATTGGATCGGGTATTGCGAGTATGCAGTTCGATTTATATGAACTTAGTAGTCCACCTTCCGAGAGTGTTTTTGTTAGTATAAACGCCTTAACGACTACATATAGTATAAACACTCAAATTTTAACTTTTTCGGAGCTAATAACCGATGTTATCGCTGATGACCGTGTAGAAAATTTTGCGCATACATCAGAAAATGTGGGATTAGGAAGATTTTCACTTGTCAGTGATGATATTGTGATGTCTGATATTTTCTTAAATTCAGAAGAGAAGATCGATCAAATAAATACGGGTTTCGGTAATATGTTAAGTATTAAACTATCTGAAAACTATACCGGTTATTATCATCTATATTTTACTGCGAGTGATTGGTCTGGTGCTACTGTTACAACCGATTTTTATTTCTATACAGATACAGGATCAGAAAATCACCCAATAATCGATAGAGAATTTAGCGGTTTAGTTTATATTGATAACGAATATAGAATTGGAATTAAGACAGAGGAAAATAGCGTTGGAAATGTTAATTCAGCACTGTATAATCCAGAAAATGGTGATTTGTATAGTATATATGCAGATGAACAGATCCGGATTAAGTACTTCCCATTTGCGAGTAAAGTATACTATATTGGCGGGAATGATTTACTGAATCTAAAGGGTGAAAATAGATATTTCCCATATACAGAAACTCTTGCTGGTAAATGGGGCAAAGACTTTGATGTATATGGACAAAATTCACTTGTATACATTAAAACATTTGATTGGCGAACATCCGAAATTGGATTCTTTCAACATGCTGTTAAGGGTGCGGCTGATCAGTATAGCAAATTTAGTGAATCTTGGAGTGATTCATCTGAAATGTTTATTCCAAATGAGGCTGGTCATATAGGGGCACATGGCTTAAGTGGGTTTCAGTACGCAAAATATCGGTTCTATAATGATCTTGGTCTTGAGGATAGCAAAAATGTATTAACTCATAATTATAATGTTCTAAATCTATATACCGCTGCAATGGATAGCAGTAGAGAATTGGCCAGAATTGATAGTGGCAATATTTATGATGGTGGACAATTAATGCTTGCTGCAATTGATTTGGCAAATAATGAATCTTCAATTACATTTAATAATGTATACAAATCGTATAATATTGATCTAGTGACGAGTGATACTGCTTTTGTATTTTTAACTGAACAGAACTTTAATAGTCGTTTTAATCAATCTAATCCTTGGGGAGATTATCTATACCAAATCAAGACAGTAGACAATGTTTACATGATCAATACAACTAATGTTGGCATATTAATGGATATTGTTGTTAGTAGCGAAGTTCATAGTTTGAGAGATAAATCGCAACGACCTATTTTCTTTAGTTCAAATGGTGATCATATAAATCCATATACTGGATTAAATGCAACAGGAGGAGATACTGTTGATGGCAGTAAAGTAACAATAAATTATAAATTCTTAGGTCGATTTATGGTTGCAACTAATAATAACGGACTTGCTAGTCAGTTTACTCCATTAATAAATAGTTATAATAAGTTTATCTCAGTTAATATTCCAAACCGATATGGGGATAATGATGTGTCGTTACGTCTTAAATACAGTATCGATGAAGATTATCCTATTTTAAACCATGAATCTTTTTATAAATATAGCAAGGTTTTAACAGATAATGCGGCAACTGGTATTGGTGCTTTATCTTTCACCAATAATGTGTTGATTGTTAATATGTCGCCAGAAGAGCCAACCGTAACTGTTCGAATTCCGTCCACATTTGTTCAGACCATTTTATCGGATGAACTAAAGTATTTGAACGAAGTACTGTTTATTAATAAACGAAATGTTTTGGCAACACAGAATTGGATAAATTTACTTGATGTACAGTTAACAGATAATGCAGGCGTAGGAATTCCAAATGAGCCGTTCTTATATAGAATAGTAGCGGGTGGAGTGAGCCAAGATTGGGTTGAAGGATTCAATGTTCTTTCTGAGAATGTTCGTGTTAATGAGCTTAGCATGATTGATATTATATGGATGGATAAAGCCTTTAACTATTATGGTACTCGTAATGCGGTGATATATGATGATATAAAACCAGAACTAAATGAGTCGCGAATTAATGAAGGCTGGCATGATACAAATGTCTACTTGAATTCAATTATTGAAAAACCATATAAGAGTCTATATAGTATTATCCCTGTAATGCCAAACCATCATGTAAATGATGATCAAATATTCTATATGGATGGTTATCAAGGATTACGCATATATTTTGGTGTCAGTGATAATATAGCAAATAATAATTGGATACAGTCAGATGCTGCTGACTTTTCGCATATTCAGATTAGTATTTCAGCAAATAATGGTTGGCAGATATCGCTTAATATTTCAGCAACAAGTTTTAATGAACTAATAGATAATAGTTATGGTGTGTTCAAATCCGATACAATTGAACACGAAATAGCTAGTCGCAAACCAGATACGTTTACTAACCCGAATCCATTTGATTATGTTTTATATATTAGTAGCAACCTGATTATTTCAGATAATAATCTTCTTGGATCTGGTATTTCAGGTTCTACGGTTCAGTCCAATTTATATTCGTTTCGATTTGATTTAATTGACTGGGCTGGAAATACTAAGCGATCTACGGTAGATAGGCAAGTGAATCTGAGTAACAAGATTTCTCAACAATTAGTGACATTGAATGCGGTTATTGATGAAAGTTATAATTTAAAAAATGCAGACTTGATTACAGCGCTTTATCGTGGAACAGGGTTAGCAATATCAGAACTGTATTCTCCATATGATACATATCAAGGAGACGATACGCATCGGATATACAACAATTCAGATATTGAATTTAATTTAGTTCTGACCGTAAATGAAGTGCCAGGTATATATTATGGAATTGCCTGGAGTAAAGAGCCAACTGCGAATGAGAATAAATATATATACAATATGTTTGATGAGATTGATTGGGCAGAAACTGCTGGCCAATATGTTGGTACAAGTAATTTTGTATTTAATTTTTTCCAGGACACTCCAGGCCCTAGGAAATCAACGTTGGGTGGTGTAGATAAATTATATGTTACAAAGAATGTACCGCAACTGATTACGACAGAAGACCAAGTGGTTTATGCAATGGTTGGGTTGCATACTATGGTTGGTTATCCATTTGATAATACTTATGGTAATTGGGTAACAATAACAATCGATATGTCAGCACCTGAATTAGCGGCTGGGAAGGAAAGCTATTCCCTTCATACGGATGACGGTGTTAGCTTCAATATTTATAAGGGCTTATATATCCATGATTCTGTTGTGACAGGTGATTATCCAATGGCAACAAGCGTTGACTCAAATATCATCCATGCCTTTGTCGGAACTGGTGATTTATTTTTCTTAAGTGGCTTACTAACGGATAAGGTTGAATTTAATTATGGGAATTATTACGACAATGAAAGTGGTTTTCCAACAAATGACACATTTCTTAGAACAAAAATATATTATACCGGTCTAACAAATAATCTATCATATGAATATACCAATTTTCTTAATAATAAGTATAAGCGAAATGACTTATCTAAAAAAATAGAGTCAACCTTAGATAAAGAAGGTTTTTATCGTTTCGATTTATACTATAGTAACCGTGCTGCTATTGTGACAAAGTCATCATTTACTGTGATTTATGACAAGGAAGTTCCAAAAATAAATAGTTTTGAATTTCAAAATTCCGTTTCACAGGAATATGATGCGAGTTCTCCAAATTATTATGGTGCACAGGATATTGAAATAATGTGGACTGCTTCTGACAATATGGCTGTTTTAAGTGATGGGAATTTGACTGGTGGAGATGCCCTTGGTCTTTGGTTCTATGAACTCCGATTTGAAAATCTAAGTGAAGTTGGTGTTAGTGGATTTATCTTTAGTTCAAGAAATTCAACGATAACATATGATAGTGGTTTGTTATCGGAATTTATTCCAACTCATATGTGCCAGTTGAAACTGACTTGGCAAACGATCTTAAATGTTATTAAACCAGGAAAGGTTCGGTTTACATTATATGCCTGGGATTATGCCCTAAACTCAACTGCTAGAGTTCAAGATGTATATTTTGACACAGAAAATGTAATTGAAACTATGATAGATCAGATTTTTTTCCCAAAGGATAATCATGATGAGCAATCCGATGGAGAAACTCCTTCTAGTTCTGCTGAGGGTGACGTGGGTTATTATGACCAGACAACTGTTTTTCTTAATATATTATTAACTAGTAATGCTTATGATCTAACTCAACTGAGTTTCTTATCTGAACCTAAGTCACTGCCAGTTGAAATTTTCATTGTAACAGCGAATGGGGTGACTAAAAAACCGATTAATAATTTTTACGTTTCAGCTGATTATCAAAATATTCAAGATATTGATAATGAAAATAATATTTCTTCTTATCGAATTTTTGTAACGGCAGATACCAGAGAATATTTGGGGGAAGATACATATCAAGGTCAAATTAAAATATTTTACAAATTGGCAGATGGTGCGGGATATATTTCGGATTATGCAAATAAATTCAATTTTGTTACTGTTGATGTTACTGTTCCGACAGGGTCTTTTGTCTATAGCACTTTAAATGGAACAATCAAATATATAAGTTCGACATCAGACTATCAGTTGTATGGGGTAACATTAGATTATGCTTTTGCAAATGAATTGGAAGTAGATGCTGAAGCAAGTTTTAGTGATTCTCACTCTCATATGCCAGAAGATAAGTATCGTTATATTACTGGCAGATACCTATATAATGATACGCTTTCTGAGAATCACAACTCTGGATGGACATTCAGGTCCACATATGAATTAGATAAAACAAGTATTGCAACGCATAATAATTTGTATAAGGTTCAATTTAGTGCACGAAATAAAACAGGAATTGTTACCTATAGTACGTTGAATTATGTAATAGATAATACCCCTCCAGACATACTTATTTACAAATTATATCAATATTTAGAAGAAAATGGTGAGTACGAACCAAGCAGTGCAAACTTTGTTGGTGCGAGAGATATCTCAATCAATTGGTTAGGGCAGGATGATGTATATATGCTTAGTAGTGGCGATATATTTAGTGATTATGAGCATAGGGGTATAAAAAAATATCGACTTAGTTTTATTAATAGTGAGGGCGAAACTAATATTTCTGGAGATATTTTCCCAACGAACTTTTCTTACTTTATTTCGAAAGATTATGTTGTTAATACAATTAAAGAAGGTAAAGTATATTTTAGATTATATGCGTATGATTTTGCTGAAAATAGATCAACCGTTGATTTTGGTCCACTCTATTTCGACTGGAGCAATACACTAAACACGCAGATCAAAAAATATCATGCAATAACGGATAATGTAGATAATCAGAATGACGGAGTATCTCCTGTATCAGCTAGTCATGTTGCTGGTTATTATGACCAATCAAGTGTTAATTTTGTGATAGAGATGACATCAGTGGGAGATGACTTTACTCAGTTAAGTTATTTGCCATATTCTCATATTCCGATTGAACTATTTGTTGTTACGGATAGTTTAACTTATTTACCAGTATCTAGCCAAAATATTGTAGCAACTTATGATCAATTGAAAAATGTTGATGATCATCCAAATTTGTTGTCGTATCGAATATATATAACGAGTAATCTTCAAGAGTATGTGGGTAGTAGTAAATATGAAGGACAAGTGTCCTTATATTACAAACTTATTGATGGAGTAGGAAATCTATCATTAACAACAAATTCGGGCTTATCTATTACGGTTGATATTAGTAAGCCAAATGGATCTTTGGAATTTATGAATGAGGGTGAGTATGATTATATGGGTAAACTCTCTGAGTATGATCTTTATGGGATTAGTACAAACGTTGTATTTAGTTCTCAAAATTCATCAATTGAAGTAAATGGTGCATATACAGATATCCATAGTGGATTAGCAATTAGTTGGAATAAATATACGCTTTTACAGAAAGAACTAGATGGTTCGCTTATTACAAGTTGGAATAGAGATTGGAGCAATGTTTCGAATTTTAATTTAGTTAATAGTGGTATTCTTGACATTAACAAGGTCTATGCGTTGAAGCTCGAAGCAAGTAATGGTTCTGGGATTATTGATAATCCTGGCACGAAAAACGTAATCATTGATCTTATTTCTCCGACTATTAGCGAATTTGTTGTTACGTATCAAGTTGAGTTTATGAAATATGCTCCAAGTAGTATCAATTTCCTTCAGCGTCAGGATCTCCAATTTCTTTGGAGCGCAATGGATAATGTGTATGCTGTAAGTAGTAATATCTTTAATAATAAATCTAATCAAGGTATTCATTATTATGATTTAGTGTATATGAAGCCGGAGGAATCATTAGACTGGAAATTTATAAGTAATAACATAACTCCGACTCGAACAAATAGTTTTGTTATTACAACTGGGTATCTATTGGATGAAATTGGTGAAGGTAAAATAGAGTTTAATCTTTATGCTTATGATTTTGCTAATAATGTTACAAGTTATAATATTGGGCCTTTTTATTTAGATCTTCAAAATACACTAAATGAACAAATTGACTATTTTGAGCCGATAACAGATAACATTGATAATAGTAATGATGGGGTGAGCCCATTTGATGCAAGTTTTAGTAGTGGGTATTTTGACCAGAGTACGGTTAATTTTACAATTCATTTATCAGAATTTGCTAATGACTTAACTCAGCTGAGTTATTTAGATTTTACTCATATTCCGATAGAAATATTTATACAGACGAATAATGAGATAGTAGCATTACCGAGTAGGGATATTTACAGTATCTATAGTAAAGAAAAAGATATCAATACTATTAATAATTTAGAACGTTATCAGATCTTTGTTACGGCTGATTTAGTTGAGTATATTGGTGCAGATAAGTATCAAGGAGCAGTCGACCTATATTTCAAGCTTATAGATGGGGCTGGTAATTTAACAATAACAAGTGACGAGAATACTGGAAAGATGAGTGTTACAGTTGATGTATCCGAACCTGAGGGCGAATGGATCTTTTATGATGGATTTGGTTATATTGGTAGCCAATCGGATTTTAGTTTGTATGGGATAAGTACAAATATTGCATTTACAAATGATAATAGTCAGATTGTTCTTAGCGCTGCTTACCGGGATATACATAGTGGCCTTGCTGTTAGTTGGAACAAGTATGAGATAATTAGATGTAATTTCGATGGTAGTGTCGATAGTACAATGTTTAATAGTGGGTGGAGAGCATCGAGTACTTTTAATATATATACGAGTAATTTAATTACAGATAACAAGTTGTTTAAATTAATTTTTGATGTATCAAATAAAACTGGAATTCTTAATAGGGCTGTTACCAAACAAATAGTTTATGATGTAGAAAATCCAAGCATCACAACGTTTAATATAAAAATATCTAAGCAATTTCAAAAATATGAGCCTAGTAGTAAAAATTTTCTACCAGCAGTAACTCTGAACTTTAATTGGAAAGCAACTGATAATGTCTATGACGAAATTAACTTACCTGAATTTACTAGCAAAACGCATATGGGGATTTATTATTACAATTTACTGTATCAATCATCGAATGGTGGTCCTTGGTCCGATTGGTATGAAATTAGTATGAATATAGAACCGACTGCAGACAACTATTTCATAATAGCAAAGGAATATGTTGAGACATATTTTAATGATAAAATTGTGAATTTAAGGCTAGATGCTGTTGACTTTGCATACAACACAAAAGAGGAATTAATTGGGCCAATTTTCTTTGACAAAGAATGCTTAATTAATGAGCAAGTAAGTAAATTTATTGCGGTTGATGAAACAGATGATGATGGATTAGGGGGTTCTCCCTTTGAAGTATCGGGACCGGATTTTTATGATCAAAATGAAATTTCGCTGAAACTACGATTAAAATCAGATGCCCATGATACAACACAACTTAGTTATCTCCCTTTTCATCATATACCAGTTGAAGCTTTTGTTGAAATTAATGGTACAAAGCGTATCGCCTCTAGTAATATCGAAGCAAGTTATACCTTAGATAATGGACGATCAATTTTTGTAGATCCTAATCTATCTGATGTCACTATTAATATTACAATGAACATGAAACAGTGGGTAGATAATAAGACGATGTATCACCAAGGTGGATTAGGCATAAAGGTTAAAATTATTGATGGGGCTGGTAATGTTTCAGATTATACAGATATCCATCGGATTACGGTTGATTTAACTCCTCCTGAAGGTGATTTTATATGGATAACAGATGATTACAATATTATAGGGGATAGTATGTCGATGGCTGGATATGGTTTCGATGAGTATACGGCATTTACTAGCAAGAATGTTGATATTAGAGTCACAAACAGTATTATTGATATTCATTCACTCCTTACCAAAAATGCATATTATTATAATATACAGAGATATAGTCTGGCTGATTTAGTGCTGACTAGTGATGAATATATTAGCAATTGGATTCCAACTGGGCCAATGAGTATTAGTGATGTAGATATATTTGAAGAAAATGCATATTTTGACATTGATTTTAAAGTTAGAAACCAAGTTGGATTAGTTTCTACATACAGCAAGAAGATTGTTGTTGATACCATAAATCCTTCTGATAATTTATTTCAATTAAGTGAATCTATTGGTAATCAATATGCTGCAACCACTGAGCAGTATTCGTTACAAGCGATCACCGTTAATTGGATGATGGCGGATAATTCATATGTTAGTAATGATGGTCAGTTATTTAATAATAATGAGCACCAAGGTCTTTATTATTATCAATTGTTTTTTGAAAAAGAGGAACAGCACATATATGTGGATGAATATATTAAACCATTTGAAATTAATCAATATGTTCTAAGTAAGGATTATGTATTAAATACGATTAAAGAGGGGAAAGTTACAATTACAGTACTAGCAAGTGATTTTTCTGGAAATAAAATAGTTACTAGCAATACAATAAGATTTGATTGGACAAATTCTATTAATGTTCTAATAAAATCCATTGTGACGACATCCGATAAAACGAACAATAATAATGGGAATATTTATGATGACATCTCCCCTTGGGACGTTAATGAAGAAACTGGTATTTTTGACCAGACATTGATCCCAATCCGTATCAGACTTACAAGTGATGCACATGATATAACTCAAATAAGCGAGCTTAATTCTCAAAATATACCATTTGAAGTGTTTATATCTGTAGATGAAGAAATCCTTACGGTTTCATGGACTAATATTTGGACTGATTATGATATGCAAAATGAGATTGATAGTGAGTATAATTTATCAAATCAACTATTTCTCGTCACTGTAGATTTAGCCCAATACGTGGGATCAGGTTCCGGGAAAAACCAAGGGAAGATTGTACTCATGCTTAAGTTTATAGATGGAGCCGGAAATTTAAGTGATTTTGATAATCAAAACTTTAGTATTACTATTGATATGTCAGCGCCGACATCAAGTGCATCAACTCCATATAATTTCTACGAGAATATTGGGTTTTTAGAGTTGTACCCAGAGGGCAGTTATTATAATGGTCGATTGTTTTCAAATACCTTGAACTATAAATTGAGTTTAGATGGATTTTCTGATGCCCATTCTACTATGGCAAAAGATGCCTATGGGTTACAAATTAGTGGGAATAGTTTTGCTGGTGATGATTTAGGTTTAGGGACAATGCCATGGCAAGCTAATAACCAGTATACCGGATTAGGTATTAAGGGTGCAGTTCTTAGTAGTATGCAAGCATCAGCATATTATGAGCTATTAATAAAAGTACGTAATAATGCTGGGAATGTTAGTTACAACCAATACTTGTTATATATAGATGATACGCGACCAGTGATTCTTAGTTATAACAGGTCGATTCATTTTGATGTTGATAATGATGGGTATGCTCCTGAAGAGGAGTATATGTATAATAAACAAGCAATTTGGTTGTCTTGGAACTGTTATGACAATTTGGGTAAAGATGAATTAAATATTGTAAGTGATAATGGTGTTTGGTATTACAAGTTGAGTTGGTATTCGACAGATTTAGATGGAGGATTTATTTCTTCTGGGGATATTTTAGATGACGAACATAAGCGTAACGTTGATAAGTGGTTCATCCCAACGAGTAGCGAAACCATAATTGATGGTGTTACTTATAGCCAAACAGTGGAAAATCATATAAAAGAAGGTATTGTAACTTTTACATTAACTGCTGTTGACTATGCAAGGAATACAACAAGTAAGAATATGAGTTTTGTATTTGACTGGACTAATAATGCAGATGGAGATTCTGCATTTAAATTTATTCCGGATGAAACAGATAATTCGTCTCCACCAGATCGAGTGATTCCGGACCTTGGTTATTTCGATCAGGTGACTCTAAGTTTTGTGATTAGTTTAAATGATGTTGTTGAACTAACGGGCTTGTCTACCCAAAATTTAATTATTAGATATACAACAGGAGATGTTGTTAATGAGGATTCGCCATTAATTGATGATTTAGATTTTGATTACACAATACAAGAGGAAATAGGTGAAGGTGCCTTCTCTGTTAGAATAAACATAGATTTAGATGAATATCTAGTAACTGTTAATAGTTGGTCGGGGTATCAAAACCGTGGTGGTGCTTTTCTCCTTAAGGTAACGTTGCTTGATCGGGCGGGGAATGTTCCTGAGTCACCTGCTCCATTTGAGGCAAGAATAACAATAGATATGAACGCTCCAGAACTTGATACTGATTCGGGTGGGATATTTAAATTAGTTCTTGGTGAGGATCTCGATAGTATTGGTGATGGTATCCATCCACTATCTGGATATTTTGATAGCCCATACCCAAGATATAGTTTGAGTATAAATAGTGTTATTACCTCCAATGGTTTTTCTGACATGGATCCTAAAATTTATTTAAGGACGATTAACCTGAATGGTGACATTGTAGCAGAAGGTTTTACCGATGCGGTCTTAAGTCGTAATTATAGTTTAGATATTATTACAATAAATGTTTCGAGTGGGAATATTACAATGCCACTAATAAGCGATGTTGACCATTCTGGATCTAGAGTTGCAACATTAAATGTAGAAGATAAATATGAGATAGAAGTATTCGTGAAGGATCGTTCGGGCCATTTATTGTCTAAGATTATTTCGATGAATTATGACAAGACTTCTCCCATAATTACAAATCAGGATTTCTTTTTTCAAATTGATATCGAGCGGGATGAAGATAGCTTTGGAGACGGAATTGATCCACTAGTAGGATACTTTGATAGCTTTCTAGCTACTTTGAATATTCAGATTGATATGGGAATATGGAATGATGGTATAGATTCGAGTTCCGGCTTGCCAGAGAACCATGATCGCGAATCTGCTGAAGTTCATGGGTCTGGTTTTCGTAATACTCCTTTATTTGTTAGATTTGAAGCTATTCAATCAAATAGTTCAGCAGATATTTATTTGAATGCAAAATATCCTGGGAATAAACTGGGTGCAAAGATGCAGGATCTAAATACGATTCAAATACCGTTAACAGAGGATGTGGGGTATATCATCGTAGTATTAGCTGATAAAGCAGGGAATATCACTACGTTAAATCACCCAATTAATTATCAGATAAACAATAGGGAGTACCGTATAACGGTGGATACTAAAAAACCGACTGGAATTGAAATGAATGTTCGTGATAATACCGATAGTGCATCAGACGGAATTAGTCCCTTATTCGGGTTTTTTGATCAGAGGATTATTCCAACACTTCCAATAAAAATATTAGTCATCGCTGATAATGGTGCTTCAGGATTAAGAGAAAATAAGTACATTTTCACAACATATAATATTGGAGCAATGATACTTGGGAAGATTGATTTGGATTGGGGAAAGTACACATATTCAGAACTTGCAAGAGATTCAATTATTATAGAAGCGGAGGAACCGGGTCATAATGTTCCTTATTTTACAAATGTAGAACTACCAGCTGGTCAGATTACAATGTGGGCAGGGCTTGTTGATAAAGCTGGTAATGTTTTTGCAGTATCCCAGTCAGTGATTGTTGATACTACTCCGCCCTCCATTAATAAACTAAATCTTGATTTTGCTGAAAATTTGAATGTTAAAAGTGGTTATCGCGGAGATGATGATAGCGGAAATGATACAATCCATCCATATTATGGTTATTTCGATGATATTAGAGTGGATATAGAAGTTACAAGTTTCGACTATGATGAAGACTATCCACGAGTTAATGATCTATTTATACAATCTACTGGTGAGAGTGTGACCGCGGACTATTCCTATGTTAGTAAAAATGAATTGGCAAATCATATGTATGGTAATGGTGTGTTGTTTGTGACAGAGAATGCAATTGGTCAAACACATAATGTGTTTATGAATGTTATGACACTGGAAGGTCAGCAACGAGAAATTATTGTATTTGTATCAGATCTTGCTGGAAATGTTGCGACGCGTGGAATTTTAGTGACAGTGGATGTTAGCAAGCCGGTGGGAGAATCAGAAATAGTTTTACAATTTGATTATGATAGTAATAATGATGGAATTGATCCTCTTTATGGTTATTATGATAGTCCATTAGTTAATTTTAAAATATCAAATAATTGCGTAGATAATTTTATGCTAAGACAAAATAAGTATTTGGTTAAATCTAATTTGGAGTATAGTTCAAATTATGACAAACATTTATATAAGGACCTTTTTGGCACATCATTGATCAGTGCTAATTTATAT
>Ga0208900_1000116_pt1 | contig 48048 bp, 32 predicted proteins | sample AntAceMetag02UKK_FD_184763 | JGI IMG/M metagenome (GOLD analysis project Ga0208900, IMG submission 184763) | Saline lake microbial communities from Ace Lake, Antarctica - Antarctic Ace Lake Metagenome 02UKK (SPAdes) (version 2) | ecosystem: Environmental > Aquatic > Non-marine Saline and... | reverse complement strand
TTCTTCCGGTGTATGGGGCCGTTTTCTAAGCAGATCATATACTCGTTGCTCTTTGGGGGTGGGCTCAAAGGAAAATTTACCTTCCATGGCCACCAGAAGGGTCTGGGAAAGCATGGAAAGTTGATGGGTTTCCATGTACTGCAAGGCACGTTTAACCCCCTGGGGATGTGCGGCATTGGCCCACACAATGGGACCCACCCGGCGGGGTCCAATGACAAACTCATCCCGGTTCCACCGAATAAGGCTATCCCCCCCCAGTCCCACCGTACGCATATCCAGGGCCTTGACATGGGTGACAAAGCCCCCCACATTGGCACCGCTTTCGCACACCTCCACAAGCCCTTCACAGATATCGGCCGTGTCCGTGGTGGTGCCGCCCATGTCCACTACCATGGCCTCTTCTAAACCGGTGAGAAGCTTGGCACCGGCCACACTGGCAGCCGGACCTGACAATACGGTTTCCACAGGGCGCTCTTTGGCCATGGCAGCCGACATCAGGGTACCATCCCCCTTGACCACCATCACCGGCGCATGGATACCCCGTTTTTTCAAAACATCACCCAGCTCCCGGAAAAATTTAATCATCCGGGGAATAATACGGGCATTTAGCACCGCTGTCTGGGCCCGGATCACAAAATTGAGCAGATCCGAAAGCTCATGACCACAACAGGCCACCAGCCCTGTTTCTTCATTGATAATTCGTTTCACCGCCAGTTCATGGGCAGGATTCACGGCCCCGGCAAATCCAGATACGGCAAAGGCGCTGACACCCTCTTTATCCACCATCTGGCGCACCGTGTTGCGAACTTCATCTTCATCCACGGGTTCCACTTCACCGCCGCTGATGTTGAGCTGCCCCTTTACATTACATCTTGGGGTATGGGAAATCAGGTTATCTGCCACATGGCCGCCACTGACCATGAGAATCAGGCCCGTTTTTTGTCCCTCCCCCTCCACAATGGCATTGGTGGCAAGGGTGGTGGAAACAGACACCAGCTCCACATTAGAAAGCACATCTGGATCAATGCCGGACAAGACCTCGTCAATGCCAATGGAAAAATCCCATTTGGTGGTCAATGCCTTATTTTTATCAACAATTTTTTTATCATTAAAATCATACACAGAGGCGTCGGTATAAGTTCCCCCGGCATCAATACCCAGACCATAGTGGATGGAAAGTTCACTATGCGCCTCCTCATCATACACCAGGTGACGGGGTTCTCCCCGCCCGGGAATAGCACTATCACTGTCCGGTGCAGAATCAAGACCATTGGCCAGGGCTGAAAAAATAGTGACATGACCCGGGGGGATGATGACAATCTCCCCGTCGGAGATGTCCTGGGTGAGTAACCGGGTCATCAAAGAGAGATCCCCGGGAATACGTTCATATTTCCAATTATATTTTTCCGCCATTTTCCGGGCATGTTCGGCAGATTTTTGTGCGGTACCAATACCCGTGTCAATAAAAGCGGCCCGTTGATAATTGTGATGCCAGGAACTGAAAAAATCAATGATTTTACCACCTCCCTCTTCTCCGTATTGGTCTTTTAACTCCTGGCATCCCATGGACTCCGTTCCCACCCATATTTTTTCAGGCTCTTTGTTTTTGGGAACTTCTTTTTCCTTATACCAGCCCGCAGAGATGTAAAAGGTACCTGGATATTTCTCAAATTCACGTTTATAAGCCCGATCACTGCCCATGAAAAGGGCAATACAATCGTGTACCCGGGCAAAAACCAGGGGCACCCGGGGGGCACGGATGCCGATGGAGCCCTTACCGCATATCCCATACCCCACCACAATGCGACTGCACAGGGGATCTGCTGCAGATTGATCAATGGCTTCCTGGAGTCTACGGCGAAGCTCATCCGGTGTATTGTGTAACCCACCAGGAAGAAAATTCATTTTTACGTTGAGACCTTTTTGCTGGACAATATGTTTTATATCCGGGGCCAGGACACCGCACCCAATGATATGAATTATTTTTTCATCTTCCATGTGATTCTCCTTGACGCGTGTGTTGTACCGTACACCTGCTCTGCTTATATTAAAGTTATAATTCTCTGGAAATATTCTCAAAAAAATGTCAATTATCTTTGAGGCAGTGTGAAGAATGCCACATTCTTAATAAAAAATCGATAGGATAGGAAATATATATGCTTAAAAACACCTTTCATCACATCCCTGGTATTGGTGCAGGAACAGAATCTGGATTGTGGAAAAAAGGATTCAACTCCTGGAAAGATATTAAGGAAAATAATACCCCTGGTATTCCTGCTAAACGACTATCCACCCTTAAACACCATGTGGATATATCTTTGGAACATTTTGAAAATAGTCATTTTAAATATTTTGAAGAACACCTTCCCTCAAACCTTATCTGGCGTATTTTTCCGGAGGTTCGCAGCCAGGTGGCATATCTGGACATTGAGACCACTGGCCTTGAAGGATGGGATGAGATCACCACCATCGCCCTTTATGATGGAAAAGAGATCAAAACCTTTGTCAACGGTGACAATCTGGAGCACTTTCCCGAAGCCGTATCGGCCTATGGTACCGTGGTAACCTACAACGGCAAATGTTTTGATGTCCCTTTTATTGAGAACTATTTTAATATAAAAATGGATCAGGTACACATTGACTTGAGGTATCTTTTAAAAAGTCTGGGATATGGTGGTGGCCTTAAAGCATGTGAAAAAAAACTGGGCATAGACCGGGGCGGTCTGGATGGGGTTGATGGTTTTTTTGCCATACAGCTATGGCAGGATTACCAGCGCCATGGCAATGAGAAAGCCCTGGAGACCTTACTGGCATACAACATTGAGGATGTGGTGAACCTGGAAACCCTCATGGTGATGGCCTACAATAAAAAGCTTAACGAAACCCCTTTTGCCCAAAGTCATCAAATTGTATTGCCAGCAGCACCGGAAATTGAATTAAAGGCCGATGCTGCCACAGTGGTTCGATTAAAAAGCAACCACTATTATTGATGAGAATGTGCCCTTATTGATCCAACACCGTCAATTTTTGGATTTTCTCGGCGATTTCATCCTGGTTCAGTGCATCACAGTCAATGATAATTTCGGCGTATTTTTCATAAAGCACCTGGCGCTCTTCAAAGAGTTCCATAAAAGTCTGGCTGGGTGCTTTGGCAATGCCCCGGGTTTCATAGTTGTGTATTCTACGCTTGAGTTCATCAATACTCACTTTTAAAAACACAATTTGTGAAATATCCTGGAGTAAGGTCATGGCCTTATGGCTGTAAGGAACGCTGCCCCCTGTGGCAATAACCTGTTTTTGAATATTTAACTTTAAGATTTCATTTTCTTCAATATGCCTTAAATTCCAATGATCACTCTGATCAATGATCTGTTGCAGGGATTTTTGCTGATTAATCTGGATCAATATGTCCGTATCAATATAGCCAAAGGTCATGTTTTTGGCCAGAATTATACCCACTGTGCTTTTTCCTGCTCCGGGCATACCGATCAGTGTAATGTTAGATTTCATCTTTATTCCTTGATTTTAAGGGCAATTTTCAATTTTAGGGCTTGGTTCTAAGCTCCCAGAAATAAGTCCTGGAAACTGGATCATCGAGTTAAAAATTGAAAAAAAACCGTAATTGTTATATCGTTTCCCAATACTTATGTGAAACCATTGTGATAATAAGGGAATTTAAAATAAATGATTCAGAGTATTCTTGACAACGATCTGTACAAGTTCACCATGCAACAGGCCGTACATATGCTGTATCCCCGGGTGGATGTGGCGTATATTTTCATAAATCGTTCAGACACCCCTTTTCCCGACGGATTTGCTGAAAAATTGCAATGTGAAGTGAATCGTATGGCAAATTTTAAACTGACCTCTGAAGAAAAAGCCTTTCTTTCTGACACCTGCTACTTCATGACCCCGGTCTATCTTGACTTTTTGGAACATTATACCTTTGACCCCAAAGAGGTGTGTCTCCACCAGGATGGGGGACGTCTGAATCTCACCATTAAAGGCCCATGGTACCGCACTATTCTATGGGAAGTTCCTTTAATGGCCATTATCAGTGAACTCTACTTTGTGATGACCAATGCGGAACCCCTCTCCCATGCAAAACAGACGGCTATCAATTTGAATAAAGCCCGGGTTTTAAGTGATAACGGCATCAGATTTGCCGATTTTGGCACCCGGAGACGATTCTCCTCACTTGCCCACAACACCTTGATCAAAGATATTTTAGGCGTTGAGGGAAATACCCTTATTGGGACCAGCAATGTATTTTTAGCCCAGCATTTCAACATCAAACCCATTGGAACCCTGGCCCATGAATGGTTCATGTTCCATGCGGTTCTAAATGGTTATCGAATGGCCAACCCCACCGGCGTGGATGCCTGGATCGCCGCTTTTCATGGAGACCTTGGCGTTGCACTCACAGATACCTTTACCACAGATGTGTTTTTATCCACCTTTGACACCATGCACGCCAAACTTTTTGACGGTGTCCGGCATGATTCAGGAGATCCCTTTGAATACATTGAAAAAGTGATCAGCCATTATAAAAAACTTCACATCAACCCCATCACTAAAACCATTGTGTTCTCAGATGGACTGGATATAACAAAAGCGGTGCATATCCATGAAAAATGCAAGGGCAGAATCAATGATTCCTACGGCATTGGTACCAATCTCACCAACGATGTGGGGGTTACCCCGTTGAATATTGTCATCAAACTTGCCAAATGCAGAACCGCACCGGACAAGGCGTGGCACAAGGCCATTAAATTATCTGATGATATTGCAAAAAACACCGGAGACCGGGAAGAGTTGGATCATTGTATTAATGTTTTGCAGCGGGGCATCTAAGAGCCTCCGATCCCCCTATCCTCTATCCCCCAATAACACAAGCCTGGCACCATTGAACCACTATTATGACGGGTGGCTGATGTTGTGACAAGGCTCCATGGCTTCATTTCGGGAAATTAATTCTGAACAATGCCACGGGGCATTAATTTGCTTTATTTTCTTTTTTTGTCTTTCTTGGTTTTATCCCTTTCTTTGGACATTGATCCTGGAGTACACACTGATCACAATGGGGGGATACCGGTCTACAGGTTCCCTGGCCAAAGGCAACAAGAACAGAATTAACCTCTTTCCAATGACGTCGGGGTAATTTTTTCCGAAGGGCCATCTCCGTTTCCAGGGGATTTTTGGTTTTGACATATCCCCAGATGTTCATCATGCGGTGTACATGGGTATCCACGCAGATAGCGTCTTTGTCAAAGGCCATAGTCATCACCAGATTGGCGGTTTTTCGTCCCACCCCGGGCAAGGTCACCAGTTCATCAATGGTTTCCGGTACCTTTCCACCGAAATTTTCCAGAAAGCTGGGCAGTTTTTCCAGATACACTGCCTTGGATTTATAAAACCCCACGGGATAGATCCGTTTTTGAATTTCATCCCTGGATAATTTTGCAAGGCCTTCTTTATCTGGAGCCACTTCAAATAATCTCTGGGCTGCCCCGGCAGTGGTCTCATCTTTGGTACGGGCCGATAAAATGGTGGCCACCAGTATTTTAAAGGGATCATTTGTCTGAACGGCAATGAGATCCACCACGGGTACTGCATATTCACGAACCTCTTCTTTTAAGGTCTCAATGAACGTAGAGATATTTACTGCCATTTTATGACTCCAATATATCCAGATATGTTTATTTTATGAAACTCCGTCCAAAGCTTTGGAATCATGAGAGTTTCATTTTTCGTTGTGGCTGGTGCTTACAGCTATGTATGTTTATATGAAAAGGTAGCCTCCAAGGTTACCTCAGCAGAGCCCCCGGTGGCATAGTAGCCTTTTTAATTTTTGTCGTATGCGGGCCAATTTGCCATGAATTATATCGTTGAATCAAACACCCGATTTCCTTCAAAGTCAAAAATCACCACATCAATTTTCAGCTTTTCCCGGGAAAAATTTTTAGCGGATTTGATGATCATTTTCCCCACATGGGATATCAAGTTAGGAAAGCCGGGATGGATATAGGTAAAAGCGTGACGAGCAGTATTGGATTCGGCAACTTTTTGGGACAACACCTCGTCTGCTGTAATTTCCTTTGCCCACGCGGCCAGTTTTTTCATGGTCAATTCTGATTTTGCCGCATGGGTGTGGGGAAATCCCATGGCCATCTTAACGGCCTTGCCAAAAAATACAGTGATAATCACCCGGCGCATCTTTGATGAACCGGATGCCGCATCCAGGGAGGCTTTAAAAAAATCACCCGTCTGAATAAATGCCTCCTCCCGCAGGTGGGGAAACAACGCCATGGCAAAACGTTCACTCCTTCTGCCCGTGGTAAAAACAAGGGTGTCGTCTCCCATGGCTTCGGCCACGGAAATCCCCGATTTGATGGTGGCAATATAGGCATCGTGGGACATGGGTTTTACAATTCCTGTGGTACCCAGGATGGATATCCCCCCCATGATTCCCAATCGGGCGTTAAGGGTTTTTTCTGCCAGCACTTCCCCTTCTGGAACAAATACCTCCACAATGATTTTTTCTGGAAATGAGTTTCCATGGTTAAGGGCTTTTTCTTTCCCGGCACCATCGGTCTCTCCACGGCCATTTTTCTCCTCATTGCCATGGGCAGAACTTTTTTCATGAAAAAGATCCATCACCTGGGTCACTGCCTGGTGGATCATCTCCACCGGGCCGGAATTAATGGCCGGATTTCCCGGCAACACCTCAAGTCCGGGTTTGGTGACCTGCCCCACTCCTTCTCCCCCACGAATTTCAATGGGAATGTCCTTGTATGAAAGGGGACACTTTTCTTCTTGTGTACAGGCACACCACTGCACACGGGCACCAATCTGAGCCTTGTGGGTGACATCGGGATCATCTCCGGCATCCTTGATCACCACACAGGCAGCCTTGTCGTCCGCCAGGATTTCCATAGAATGAACAGGTACGGTGATGGGATCATGGGTAAGGCTTTGAATCCTGATGGGGTTCAGGGTTTCATTAAACAGCAGATGGTAAAGGGCCCCTTTGGTGGCTGCTGCGGCGCAGGCACCTGTGGTAAATCCGCGCCTTAATTTTTTTTCCTGGCTCATCCTGCTGTGCTCCCACCTGTTTTACAAAACGCATTGCATGACGTCACAAAGACCTTTGCCGTCTCGGGATGACTGCCAAAATGAATGTGCATATAACTTCCCAATGTGTTGCCCTTCCAATATCCTTCCAGGGACACTTCTTTTCCTGCCCGGGCAGATGCGCTGTAAATGCGTTGCAGCCCATCACAGTCAAGGGTTCCATCCTCCAGGGAAGAGTAATGAAATTCATGGCCCCTGAGTACATCCCCTTTTTTCCCCACAAGACAATCCTGGCCAAGGGTTACCTCTCTATACCCAAGGGATCTCATTTTTTTTGACATGACTGCGGTAAAGGGAAAACAACCTGCCATGGGATATGTTGTGGCCCCGTCCATGCCGATGATATGGGAACAAAGATACATGAACCCGCCACACTCCCCGTAAATCGGCATGCCCTGATCACTTTTTTCTTTGATCTGCTGCTGCATGGCACTGTTTTGAGACAGGGGTTCAGCAAACAACTCAGGATAGCCCCCGCCCAGATAAATACCATGGATACCCCCGGGTAAACCCATGTCTGTCATGGGGGAAAAAAAGACCAACTCTGCCCCGGCTGCTTCCAGAAATTGAAGATTTTCCGGATAATAAAAGCAAAACGCCTTATCCCTGGCAACGGCGATTCGTATGGTTTTTTTTTTTTCAAAACCGCCGCTGGAGACTTCTTTTCCTTTTTTGCTTGATACTTCAAGGGAAGTATTTAGAATTTCAGGAGAATCATTAAAATCAGGCAGCGGTTTTTTTACAGCCGTTTCCATTTTAATTTCCGGAAGCATGTTCAGCATCTTTTTCAAATCTGTATGCTCGTTGATCATGGAAATCAGGGTCTGTATCATGGTGGACGAGACCAGATGCTCATCAGATGTCACCAGACCCAGATGACGTTCGGGCATCACCAGATGTTCATTGCGGGGTAAATGCCCCAGGCATTTCATCTGACATCGATCCGCCACCGCCTCTTTAAGGTATTCATAGTGGCGGTCACTGCCGGTTTTACTGAAAATCACCCCGGCAAATTCAAGATCCGGATCAAATTCCTCAAATCCTTTGACAATGGCAGCGGCACTTCGGGCCATGCTCCTGGCATCCACTAACAACACCACGGGAAGTCCCAGCCATTTGGCCATCTGGGCCGTGGAACCCGCTTCTGAAACACCGCTGTAACCGTCAAAAAGCCCCATGACCCCTTCCACCACGGCCACATCTTTATCTTTGCAGCCCCGGGCAAAAATTGCCTGGTTCATCTCCCGGGTGAGCATCCAGGAATCAAGATTTCTGCTGGGGGTACCGGTTAAAGCGGTGTGATGCCCGGGATCAATGAAATCCGGCCCCACTTTAAAGGGGGCCACCCGGTGTCCCATCTTTGCCAGCCAGGCCATTAGCCCCAAGGCTGCGGTGGTTTTTCCACTGCCGCTGCCGGTTCCTGCAATGACAAATCCTTTCATGGCTTAATCCTGTTCGTTTGCCGCCATGATGGCCATGGCATTGATGATACTGGCGGCCACATTGGAGCCCCCTTTTCGGCCTTTATTGGAAATATAGGGAAAGTCCAGGGTCATTAATTCATCCTTGGATTCTGCGGCATTGACAAACCCCACGGGCAATCCCACGATGAGGGCAGGTTTAATCTTGTCCGCCCGGATCAATTCAATGAGACGCAAAAGGGCTGTAGGGGCATTACCCACCACATAAATGGCACCATCCATTTCACTGGATGCCTTATCCACAGCGGCCAGTGCTCGGGTCACCCCAGTGCTCTTTGCCGTTTCTGCCACGTCCTTATCGGCAATCATGCATGTGACCTCACCTCCAAAGCTGGAAATTTCTCCTTTTCTGATGCCCACCCGGGCCATATTGGTATCTGTAAAAATACGGCAGCCCTTTTGGATGGCCTGGATGCCAGAGGAGAGGGCGTTCTTATAGAACCTGACACTTTTGATATATTCAAAATCAGCAGAGGTATGTATCATTCTTCTGACCACCTGCCAATGGGCGTCATCAAATCCGTGATCACCTGCTTCGCCATCAATTATTTTAAAACTCAAATCTTCTATTTCTTGGGGTTTCATTATTATCTCCTATATTTTTATGTATGGTCAAAATCCTAAAAGGTTATCATTTTTTGATAAACCAATAAAGAATAAAGTCATGCCCGGAGTTACCCAGGGTGGCCATGATGTGCCGGAGAATGTTATTATACTATCCCTATAATTCGTCAGAATTCACTTACAGAAAATATTGTTCATTGAGGCTACCGCCATAAGGCGGGACAGTCTCAATTATCATTATGACAGAACTTGATTGAACTTGCAGGAACCATGCAAATATACTATTTAAAATCAAAAGTTTGAGTGCGTCATAAAATTTTAAGAATGCGTCATATTTGCGTCATTACCGCCTCATAACACAAAAAGTGTCCCGGCTTATGTTGGTAGCCATAAAACCATGTGTAGCCCGTTTCATAATCATGAGGGGTTCCAGATCCCTTGACTTACCATTAAATAGTCCGTATTGTTGGGCCTATATATTGGACCTAAAAACAGCCTATCTTGGAGGACTCCCATGATTCAAGCCAAATTTAGCCTCAATGAATCACATATTGGATTTATTGAGCAATGTAAGCAATACGGTTTCAAAGATAAAAGTGAAATGGTGCGCGCAGCCATAGACAATTTATCAAATGAAGTAAAGCAGCGGCAGTTACGTGAATCAGCAAATTTATATGCCGAAGTCTATGAAAATGATGAAGAAACAAAAGAATGGACAAATTCAACTCTGTCTGAATGGCCGCTATGAAAAGATTGATAAGAGGTATGGTCATTGACGTCAACCTTGAGCCTGTCAAAGGCTCGGAAACCGGTAAAATTCGGCCCTGCTTAATTGTCACGAATAACGTGTATAATGCCCGTGTTCCTGTGATTCAAGTCGTTCCATTAACGGCATGGAGTTTTAAAAAATCTAATATCATCACTAATATAGAGATTCTTCCATCTTCAGAAAACGGGTTAAATAAAAAATCCATTGCAGATTGTTTACAGACGCGTCCCATTGATCATCGCGTTCGGTTAGTTAGAGTGAGAGGACAACTGGAAGATGAATTGATGGAACAAATCGGCAATGCATTAAAAATTGTTTTTGATTTGGATAAATAAAATATGTGCCGTGTCGTTGATACGCTGGAATGATCATCGAAATGTCAACGGAAAGTTAAACTACAAAAGGAGAATGAAAATGGAATGGTTCCAAGAATTAGGACCTGTAACACAGGCATTTCTGGGCACTTGTTTTACTTGGGGGCTCACAGCTTTGGGCGCTTCAGTGGTTTTCTTTTTCACCACCATTAAAAAAAATATATTCAACGGTATGTTGGGATTTGCATCCGGGGTGATGATTGCTGCCAGTTTCTGGTCTTTGCTGGCGCCTTCCATTGAAATGGCTGAAGCCCTTGGGCTCATCCCCTGGGTGCCAGCCCTTGTTGGGTTTCTGTCCGGGGGACTGTTTTTATGGATCGTGGATAAAACCCTGCCCCATCTTCACCTGGGCATGGAAACCAAGGATGCCGAAGGGATTAAAACCGGTTGGCAGCGAAGTGTCCTGTTGGTCCTGGCCATTACCCTGCACAATGTTCCCGAAGGCCTTGCCGTGGGCGTTGCCTTTGGTGCCGCAGCCGCAGGCTTGCCCTCTGCCACACTGGTGGGGGCCATGGCACTTGCCATTGGCATTGGTATCCAAAATTTTCCCGAGGGCGCTGCCGTATCTGTTCCCCTGCGTCGGGAAGGGTTTTCTAAAGGTCGGGCATTCTGGTATGGTCAGATGTCCGGCGTTGTTGAACCCATCGCCGGGGTGATCGGTGCCGCAGCCGTTGTTTTCATGCGTCCTCTGCTTCCCTATGCCCTTGCATTTGCCGCCGGGGCCATGATCTATGTTGTGGCCGAAGAGCTGATTCCCGAAGGAAAATCAGAAAAACACAGCGATGCGGCCACCATTGGTGTCATGCTGGGATTTGCCATTATGATGAGTCTGGATGTGGCATTGGGTTAATCAGCGAAAAAAAGTAATGTGTTGAAAAGAGAATAAGGGTGTGCTAATGCATTCGATCCAACACTTTATTTATCTGGAATTACAGGAGAATTTCAATGGAAAAGGATAAGATTATACGATTTGCCAGTCGAATGGAGCAATTGCCCCCCTATCTCTTTGGCATGATCAACAGCATGAAAATGGAAAAACGGCGGCACGGAGATGACGTCATTGATCTTGGCATGGGAAATCCCGTGGATCCCACCCCGGAAAATGTCATTGAAAAACTCATAGAAGTGGCCCGGGATCCCAAAACCCATAGATATCCCACGGCCTCTTCAGGTATGAAAAACCTGAAACGAGAAATATCCCTTTATTATAAGCGCCACTATGACATTGATCTGGATGCCGACACTGAAACGCTCACCACCATTGGTTCCAAGGAAGGTCTTTCCCACCTTTGTCTGACCCTTCTGGGACCGGGGGATTCTGTGGTGGTGCCAGCCCCTGCTTTCCCCGTTCACATATATGCTGCGGTGATTGCCGGGGCAAATGTGGTCAGAGTTCCTCTTTCTCCGGCCGAGTCTTTTCTTAAACGCATTGTCAATATCTGTGAGTCGTTTTATCCCGGCCCCAAGGTGTTGATGATCAATTATCCCCATAACCCCACGGGCACCTTGGGGGATTTGGATCTGTTTAAAGAAATAGTGGCCCTTGCCAAACGCTTTAAATTCATGGTTGTCCATGATTTTGCCTATTCCCGGATCACCTTTGACGGATACAAGGCCCCAAGCTTTCTGGAAGCCCCTGGTGCAAAGGATGTGGGGGTGGAATTTGGTTCTTTTTCAAAATCCTACAACATGGCGGGGTGGCGTTTGGGATATTGTGTTGGGAATTCTGAAATCATCAAAGGCTTGAGTAATATTAAAGGGTATTTTGATTATGGTATTTTTCCTGCCATCCAAATTGCCGGTATCATTGCCCTGCGGGACTGTGACGACACCATTCCCGAGCAGGTGGCCCTGTACCAGGCCCGGAGGGACACCCTTTGCGGGGGGCTGGAGCGCATGGGATGGGATATCAAAAAACCGGGGGCCGGTATGTTTGCCTGGGTTAAAATTCCCGAACCTTACATAAAAATGGGTTCCATGCAGTTTGCCGTGGAAATGATGAACCGTGCCAATGTGGCTGTGGCACCGGGAATCGGGTTCAGCGAGGAGGGAGAAGGATACCTTCGCCTGGCCTTGGTGGAAAATGAAGAACGATTGAGACAAGCCATTCGCCAAATGAGAAAGGCCATGCAGGAAATTGATATGAGTCAGTACCAATAATTTTTTAAAATTAAAATAAGAACCAAACTGTTATGGGTTCATTTTTAAGTTTCTGTGGCAAATCCCTTTATTATTTCATGGGATGGACCTATGATAATTTACCCGATTACTGGACAAAAAAATCTGTGGTGATCGGTTTTCCCCATACATCCAACATGGATACGGTGAGGGCACTCACATATATGCAGATTGGCCAGCTTAATGCAAAACTGCTGGTGAAATCAGATTGGTTTTTCTGGCCCATGTCTGTGCTGCTGAACACTCTGGGTGCCATTCCCATTAACCGGAATACAGCCCAGGGCTTTGTGGGTGAAATTGCCAAAGAATTTCGGAACCGGGATGAATTCATTCTTGCCTTGGTACCGGAAGGAACCCGGAAAAAAACCACCCGCATTCGCACCGGGTTCTGGAATATTGCACAGGCCGCCAATGTCCCCATTATCTGCTGGTTTCTTGACAACCCATGTAAACAAACCCGTTGGATTGGAAAAATTATGCCAGGAGACAGCCTGGAAGCAGATCTTTTAAAAATCCAAGCACTTTATCAATCCCATGGCTACACCATTTCCCTGGGAGACATGGCGCAGTATTCAAAAATAAAATAATTATGCGCTTAGGGGACAGATTTTTAAACCTGTCCCCGCCTCTGAAACACCACAAAAAAAGGGGAGCTGGAATATTCATTCCAGGCTCCCCATATCATCAAGTTCTATTCGGCAGATCTACAGATTTAATAATCCAGAGAAGAGACCTCCAACGCATTGGTCTGGATAAAATTACGACGGGGTTCCACCTCTTCTCCCATGAGCAGAGAAAAAATTTCATCGGCCTTTTCCGCATCATCCACGGTGACCTGGAGCATTACCCGTTTTTCCGGATCCATGGTGGTTTCCCAAAGCTGGTCAGGGTTCATCTCTCCCAGACCTTTGTATCGCTGGATATTAATTCCTTTTTTAGCCTCGGACATCATATGGATAAAAAACTGGAGCTTATCAGAAAATTCTTTTCCATTTTCAGTGGATCCCTTGGTGAAAACAGAAAAAGGAGGGCTGTCAAAGGCGCTGATATTGCCTTGTTTTTTCAGCATTATTTTATAATCAATGGTGGAAATTAAAGTTTTGCCCACCAGAATGGGAATGGCCTTTGAAATGTTCAAGGAATAATCCGCTTCGTCATTGATCTTTTTCCCTGGAACCTCCATTTCATGGATATGAAACACCTCATTGAATTCAACGTCTCCGGTGTTATATCCAGCGGTTTCCAACACCTCTTTCAAATGGATCATTTTTTCCTTGTCCTCCAGGAAAAATTTATCACTGACCCCCTCTTTGATAAGAATATTGAGAAGTTCAATATCAAACTCTCTTCTTTGCAGGCGTTCCACCGCATTGTGATACTCTGCAAGTTCCCTTAAAAAATCATACAACTCTGTCTCTTCCAGGGGGGCTTCCTGCCCATGAATATAAACATCTTTGTTTCCACAGATGCGTTTCACCAGATAATCCCTGTATTCAGGCTCATCCTTGAGATAGATACCGCTTTTGCCCTTTCCCACCCGAAACAGAGGCGGTTGTGCAATGTAGAGATATCCATTGGTGACAAGATCGGGCATTTGCCGGTAAAAAAAGGTGAGAAGCAGGGTTCTGATGTGTGACCCATCCACATCCGCATCGGTCATGATAACGACTTTATGATACCGGAGTTTTTCAATGTCGTACTCCTCTTTCCCAGCACCTGTACCCAGAACCGTGAAAACATTTTTGATCTCTTCACTTCTTAAAATTTTATCAAAGCGGGCCTTTTCCACATTTAAAATTTTACCCTTTAAAGGTAAAATAGCCTGGAATCGACGATCCCGGCCCTGCTTGGCACTGCCACCAGCAGAATCTCCCTCCACCAGAAACAGTTCCCGCTCCTTGGGGTCGGCAAATTGGCATTCAGCCAATTTCCCCGGCAGGGTGGAGTCCAGCAATGTCCCTTTTTTTCTGGCAAGTTCCCGGGCGCGTTTGGCAGCATCCCTGGCCCGGGATGCATCCACGGCCTTCAGGAGAATCTTTTTGGCAACAGCAGGATTTTCTTCAAGAAAAATGGCCAGTTTTTCATTGACCAGGGATTCTACGACCCCTTTAACATCACTGTTTCCCAGCTTTGTTTTTGTCTGCCCTTCAAACTGGGGATCCATTATCTTGACGCTGATAATTGCGGTTAATCCCTCCCGCACATCATCTCCGCCAATTTTAATGTTTTTCATATTTTTGGGTAGATTACCCGAAGCGGCATAGGTGTTCATGGTCCGGGTCAGGGCACCTTTGAATCCCGAAAGATGAAACCCCCCCTCAATGGTATTGATATTATTGGCAAACGAGTAAATTTTTTCTTTAAAGGTCTCATTGTACTGAATGGCAACATCCACTTGAACATCATTTTTGTTCGCTTCAATGAGGATGGGGGGATGCAGGGGGGTATTATTTCTGTTTAAATATTCAACAAAGGAGACAAGCCCCCCTTCATAGCAGAAATCATCTTTATCTGCGGATCGTTCATCTTCAATGATAATCCGGAGGCCCTTGTTCAAGAAAGCAAGTTCCCGGAGTCTTCGAGAGAGTTTTTCATACTGAAAGTCGTTTTCATTCATGATGGAGAAATCGGGGAAAAAGGTTATTTTGGTGCCCTTTTTATCCGTTTTACCACTAACGGACAGCTCGCATTGCTTGAATCCCTTTGAATACTCCTGATAGTAGACTTGACCATCTTTGTAAACTTCCATGTCAAGCTTTTCTGACAGTGCATTAACAACGGAAATACCCACACCGTGGAGTCCACCGGAAACCTTATATGAATCTTTATCAAATTTTCCACCGGCATGAAGTTTAGTCATAACCACTTCACATGCAGGGATATGTTCTGTCTCATGCATGCCAACGGGTATCCCGCGTCCATTATCCTCCACGCTGACCCGCATGTCCGGATGGATACGCACTATAATCGTATCACAATGACCTGCCATGGCCTCATCAATACTGTTGTCCACCACCTCGTACACCAGGTGATGCAACCCTTCTATTCCCACATTACCGATATACATGGAAGGTCTTTTCCGAACGGCTTCAAGACCCTCAAGAATTTTTATATTATCGGCACCGTAATCTCGTATATCTTCATTATTTTCCATGAGTGTCCTATTTATCGGATTTGGTTTTAACTTTGGTAAATATTCGTCCAGCACCCCATATTCACTTATTTTGGTCTGTTCACATAGCAATAGTATGCTACGCAGCCCCAACTAAGTGAATATGGGGCACTGGCCAAACATTTATATACCAACCCGAATATTTACTAATTTTGGCTATTTGGGGAAAGGGGGTAGGCATCAAACCGACATTGCCATAATAGCGCAGATCAGTTGAGTATTATCACTTCCCTGAACAACACAGGGATTTCTACTGTCTTTTACATGAAGGGTTAATGTGTCATTTTTTATGACGTTGATGGCATCAATGAAGAATCTCGGGTTAAATGCACTTTCAAAGGGCTCCCCTGAATATGTAATGGGAAATTCTTCTTTGGATTCACCGATTTCCGGGTTGGTGATGGTGACCACCAATTCATTCTCTTTGAAATTAAAAATAACACTTTTGTAGTCTTCTGATACCAGGATGGACATGCGTTTCATCATCAAAAAAAACATAGCTCTGTTAATTTCAATGGGGGTGAACGATTCTGTATTTAAAACACGTCGATAATCAGGATAATCCCCGGAAAGCAGTTTAATCATCACCATTTCATTCGCTTTTTTGGCAATAAAATGGTTGTCTTTCACCCCGATTTGCAGTGTCCCCTGATTATCAATGAATTTTGACAGTTCTGAGAGCCCTTTTTTGGGAATTATAATGGTTTCTTCGGGGATATCAAAGTTACCAACATAGGGAATGTCAATACAGTTTAACCTTCTTGAATCCGTGGAAACCATCCTGAGTATGTTTCCATCTTCTTCAGTCACTTTTTCAAGGAGTGCCCCAAGAACATAGATTCTTTTTTCATCCGGTGAAAAACCTATCACAGATGCCACATCAACCATTTTTTTTAATTGAACAGAATCCACCTCAATAAAGGAAATATTTTCAATGAGGGGTGTTTCTGGAAAATTTTCACAATCAGACGAAACAATATGGTATTGAATATTGCCTTCTCCGATTTCCACCCATCTGTTTTCAATTTCATTGACGGGGAATTGGGTGTCAGGATACTCTTTTATGATTTCAAAAATTTTTTTTGAATTAATTGAAATCATACCGTCCGATTCCACATCCGCTTCATAGGTGCCACAAAAAACAGTTTCAAGGTCATTGGCTGTTATGATCAGTTCAGATCCTGCCGCTTTAATCAGGACATCGGAGGTAATACTGAGATTGGTTTTGCGGCTTGTGATTCCCTGAACTTGGGTAAGCGCTCCACTCAGTTTTTTTCTATCTGCTGAAAATTTCATTTTTATACCTAACGTAAAAGTTTCAAACAAAATTCAATCCATTTATTCAAAAGGAATATCATATCATCTTGTTGAAATTTTTCAATATATTTTTATCACCGGTGCGCTTAGGGGGACAGATTTTTAAATCTGCCCCCACCTCCGTTGTTTTTATTTGTTGAATATTCTTTTGGGCTCATTGAATTATAGTGATATCCACTGACGCATGGCGGGGATTTCAATATTTTTCCATTGATCTGAGACTCTTTTTTTTATGAAATATTCAAAAAGGGTGTCAATGGCCTGTAAGGGAATACTGTAAAGTTCAATTTTTTCCAAAACTGCCCCTTCAATATCATCCTGACTTTCAACTTTTCCCGTGGCGGGGGTTTTCAGTCCGGTGATGTTCATACTCTCCCCTTTTATGGAAAATCGCCACTCATTTTCGTCAACTGTGAAAATAAGATTCATATCTGTGACAACCGCCCCTTTTCTTAGTGCTGTTGTTCCCTCTTCCAGTCCGGCATCATCACCTTTAATGGTTATTTTTTCGCTGGACTCATCTCCAAGGGAATTTTCCAGTACAATGCTATTACCCAGTTTAAGTGAGACAGTATTACACTCCATGGCAAGCATGGGTTTGATGTTGATCTCATTTTCCACAAGATACAAAATCCAGGTGAGAAACTCGTCCCCTAAAAATTTATATTTATTGTATGATACGGCGATATCAAGCATTTTTTACCTCAACAGTTTGGTGGAAGCTAAATTTGCAGCCAGGTCTTTTTCTTCATCTTTTAATGTCGATGAGCATTCAATCATCGTAAAGGGAAAAAGGCGGATGAGTTTCAGTTGAAATGATTTTTTAAACAGAGTTTCAAGCTCTTCAGTGGCGGCTTTCTGGGTGGAAAAAAATAAAACGCTGGCATTTTCGTAATCCCACATCACATCGTATGTGTTTGGAGTGGATGGCATCTGGCGCATTAATTTTTCCGTAATAAGATCCTTAATATCTGTTTTTTCATTTCTTGAGAGAAAATCCCGATGGGTTTCTTTTAATTTCTTAATCACTTCCAGGGCCACATATTTTTGGATGATTTTGGAAGGCACGCTTTTTTTGTCAATTCTGAGGGAAAACGCAAAGTAGGTACCAAAGGAAAAGGCAAATTTTTCAAAATCAGGTTCAAAGGCACTTTCCATGGGGGTCCAGCCCACGGATATTTCTGCATATTCATCTTCAATCTGACTGATAATATTTTTTGTCAGTCCGGTTCTAACGGATTCAAGTATGGACGATTCAAACGTTCCTTCAACCCGGTACCTGGATATTGATACACTTGATGATAGTAAACCCATATATACTCCATATACATAAAAAATGGCATTATTCTTAATTCACGGCAGAGCCGTTACCGCTACAGGAGTAAAATCTATTTCATTTGCAATGGGTTGTCAAATCAGACAGGGCTTTAGAGATAGCTGCGGGCGGAAAATAACCGGCACACGGCGGAAAACAGCCTTTTGGGGGTTAAAAAAGTACAGCATCAAAGTACCGACAATAGAGCCCCCGTCGGGGCGGCATGATTTCATTTCCTATCATAGTGGTAAAGGGCGCATTCCCATTTTCCCGGTTGGAGATTCAACTCTTTGATTTATCAAGATATTTCATTTTGCATCAATAGCTGGTGGCTTAATGAAATCAATGGGTTATATGATGGGCCGGGAAAATGGGAATGCGCCCGTGGTAAATGAAAGGAATCATCTCTGAGCTAAATATTCGGCTTGGTACTGTAAATGTTTGGCCAGTGCCCCATATTCGCTTAGTTGGGATTGCGTAGCATACTAAGTACCCATGCATATGTTTTTCGGTATTCCACAGAGATATACCGTTGATATTTATGGATTTTATTTTGAGGAATATATACTCGGGTACTTATTGCTATGTGAGCAGGCCCAAATGAGTGAAGATGGGGTGCTGGCCGAATATTTACTCTCTGAGCCGTTATTTTTAATGGTATGCAATTTGCTTATTTCATTTATAAAGGGAGTGAGATGGTGGTCAAGTCATTTGGTGAAGTCATTGTGAGATTATGAATTCATCATGAATATATTCAAAGGTCATACCAATTTATTTGATTTTTTTTATTTAATTATTCTTTTGTTATTTATCATTATGTGGGTTTGATTATTCTTTTATATGAAATATTCAGGCATGTTATGTTTGGCGAAGGTGGAGGCTGTTTGGACTGATGCTGCTGGACGTACTTGATTGATATTTAATATTGGTACTTTTGAAAACCCATTATTTTTATTTACTTTTGTATTGATTCATTGTAAATAGAGTCGGATTAAAAGAATATGCTACCAACTGGTATAAAATTTGTGGAATATGACAGTGTTTTATTTTATTCACATGCCTTGCCGAATATATTGAAATTGTGAAAACATGACGGATGTCCTCATGTTGTAAAATAATGATCATCGCACGATTCCTTGAAAGGATATAATTCTGACTGATGAATATAATAGCTACCATTATAATTTCAAGATACCAGGCAGATGATATTATAATTGAAGAAAGAAATTTGATGGCTCGGCAATAGATTCTAATTTTTCAAAAGAAGGTGGTTACATGAAAAACAAGATGCAGACAATTGATGGTAATACCGCAGCAACCCATGTCGCGTATGCAATGAGCGATGTTGCCGCTATTTACCCGATTACTCCTTCCAGTCCCCTCGGCGAAATAGCGGACAGCTGGGCTTCGGCCGGCAGAAAAAATATTTTTGGTCAGGTTCTCAGCATAAAACAAATGCAGTCGGAAGCTGGCGCTGCCGGAACCGTGCATGGGTCTTTATCCGCTGGTGCGTTGACCACATCTTTCACCGCTTCCCAGGGTCTTTTGTTGAAAATACCCAATATGTACAAAATTGCCGGTGAATTGCTTCCCTGTGTGTTTCATGTGACTGCCAGAGCCCTTTCAGCCCATGCACTTTCCATTTTCGGTGATCATTCTGATGTCATGTCGGCTCGCCAGGCAGGTTTTGCCATGCTGGCATCCAATTCTGTGCAGGAAGCCATGGATCTTGCTTTGGTGGCCCATCTTGCAACGGTGGAGGGAAGCGTTCCCTTCATGCATTTTTATGATGGGTTTAGAACCTCCCATGAAATTCAAAAAATCGAAGTCATTGACTATGAAGATATGGCATCACTTTTTAATTGGGACGCCTATAAAGCCTTTAAAGCCCGGGCCATGAGTCCAGAAAGACCAGACACCCGTGGAACGGCCCAAAATCCTGATATCTATTTCCAGGGCAGAGAAGCCGCCAATTGCTTTTATGATAAAATCCCCCAGATAGTTCAAAGCTACATGGATAAGGTGGGACAACTCACCGGTCGCGATTACAAGCTGTTTGATTATGCAGGAGATCCCGAGGCAGACAGGGTGATCGTCGCCATGGGTTCCAGCTGCGAGGCCATTGAAGAAGCCGTTGAAAAGCTCAATAAGAGTGGAGAACGGGTGGGTGTGGTTAAGGTTCGCCTGTATCGTCCCTTTAATGTGGAAGCCTTTATGGCAGCCGTTCCTGCCACAGCAGAAACCCTGACGGTGTTGGATAGAACCAAGGAGCCGGGTGCTCTTGGTGATCCCCTATATATGGATGTCTGCACGGCGTTCATGGAAAAAGGGGAAGGTCCCCGCATTGTGGGGGGGCGATATGGCCTGGGTTCCAAAGAATTTAACCCTGCCATGATCAAAGCTGTTTTTGATAATATGAAATCCGTTGGCCCCAAAAATCATTTTACTGTGGGAATCAAGGATGATGTCACGTATTCATCACTGGAACCTGTGGCTGATTTTAATCCCGCACCCGATGGCACAGTAAGCGCAAAATTTTGGGGTCTTGGTTCCGATGGTACGGTGGGCGCCAACCAGAGTGCCATCAAGATCATTGGAAATAACACCGATAAATATGCCCAGGGTTACTTTGCCTATGATTCAAAAAAATCAGGCGGTATTACCATTTCCCATTTGAGATTCGGTGATGTGCCCATCAAATCAACCTATCTCATTACGGATCCTGATTTTGTTGCCGTGCATAAATCCAATTATGTGGAAATTTATGATGTGCTCCAGGGCATTAAAGAAGGGGGAACTTTTCTCCTGAATTCCGCATGGTCCGTGGAAGAGATGGAACAGCACATTCCCGGTGATGTTAAAAAGGTCATTGCAGATAAAAAAATCAAGTTTTACAATGTGGATGCGGTTAAAATTGGTGCAGCGGTTGGCCTGGGAACCCGCATTAACATGATCATGCAAACCTGCTTTTTTAAATTGGCCAATGTGCTTCCCTTTGAAAAAGCCATTGAGCTGTTAAAGGCCGACATCAAAAAGACCTACGGCAAAAAAGGTGATCATATTGTTAATATGAACATTGAAGCGGTGGATCAGACACTGGATAATCTCATTGAAATTAAGGTGCCCGAATCCTGGAAAAGTGCCGAAGGCTGGCCTGTCTCCCATACCAAGGGAACTGAATATGTTGAAAATGTCATGAAACCCATCCTCTCCCAAAAGGGGGATGAACTTCCTGTCAGTGCCTTTACTCCGGATGGCCTTTTTCCCAACAGCACCAGCATGTACGAGAAACGCGGTGTTGCCATCAATATTCCACAATGGCTCCCCGAAAATTGTATCCAGTGCAATCAATGCGCCTTTGTTTGCCCCCATGCTGCCATCATCCCCATTGTGGCTACAGATCAAGAGCTTGAAGGAGCCCCTGAAACCTTTACAACCGTTGAGGGTAAGGGTAAGGATTTAAAAGCATTTAAATTTAGGATGCAGATAAATCCCCTGGATTGCCAAGGGTGTGGTAACTGCGCTGACATTTGTCCTGCCAAGGAAACCGCATTGGTGATGAAACCCCTTGCCACCCAGACAACCGTGGAAATTCCCAACTACGATTTCTCCCTCACCGTTCCGTTTAAAGAAGGCTTGGGTAAAAGAGAATCTGTCAAAGGCAGCCAGTTTGTTAAACCCTTGTTTGAGTTCTCCGGTGCCTGTGCTGGATGTGGTGAAACCCCCTATGTCAAGGTATTAACCCAGCTCTTTGGCGAGAGAATGACCATTGCCAATGCCACGGGTTGTTCCTCTATCTGGGGAGGATCTGCTCCGTCTGCTCCCTATTGTGTCAATGCTGAAGGTCATGGTCCCACTTGGGCAAGTTCTCTGTTTGAAGATGCAGCAGAATATGGATACGGCATGATGCTGGCCACCAATAATCGACGGGCCACCCTGGCAGATAAGATGAAAAAAGCCCTTGAGGCGGACATCTCATCTGATATCAAAGATGCCTTGTCCGGATGGATTGCAGGTATGAATGATGCCACAACTTCCCTGGAGTATGGTAATCAGTTGAAAGCCCTGCTCACCGGAGACAGCGGTATTGATATCCTGGATGATATTGCAGCCGATAGAAATTTGTTCACCAAGAAATCCCATTGGATCTTTGGTGGTGATGGCTGGGCCTATGATATCGGATTTGGCGGTGTGGACCATGTGCTGGCATCCGGAGATGATATCAATATTCTGGTAATGGACACCGAGGTTTACTCCAATACCGGTGGTCAGTCCTCCAAGGCCACTCCCACCGGAGCCATTGCCAAGTACGCGGCATCCGGTAAGAAAATTGGTAAAAAAGACATGGGTGCCATTGCCATGAGTTATGGATATGTCTATGTGGCATCCATTGCCATGGGCGCTTCCAAACAGCAGGTCATGAAAGCCTTTATTGAAGCGGAAAGCTTTGATGGACCGTCACTGATTATCTGCTATGCTCCCTGTATCAACCAAGGGATTAGAAAGGGTATGGGTAAAACCCAGCTGGAAACTAAGCTGGCTGTGGAATCTGGTTTCTGGCCCATGTACAGATACAATCCGCTGCTTAAGCTGGAAGGTAAAAATCCTTTTATTCTGGATTCCAAGGAACCCGATGGAACGCTTCAGGAGTTCCTTGCCGGTGAAAACCGTTTTGCCGCATTGGAAAAAAGTTTTCCTGGCGAGTCCAAGCGCTTGAGAGCCAAGATTGAAGAGGAAGTAAATGAAAAATATGCCAAGCTGAAAAAGCTGGCAGAGGGATGATTTTGACTTGATTTATCTGTAAAATGTTGTAGAAGTTAGATTCTCTTGGGGAGTGGCATTAATTTAATAATGTCACTCCCCTTTTTTATATGTTTATGATACGAAAACCGGCTATTGGGGATGCCAAAATAATATGATAAGAGAGATATCACATGACAACTGATAAACAAAAAAATGGAATATTGGGTACCTTGTTGGCAGCCTTTGCAACAAGGTCTGTAATCAATACCACCAACCGATTCATATATCCCTTTGCACCGGTGATCAGTCGGGGGTTGGGGGTACCGTTGACAGCGGTGACATCGGTTATCGCCCTGAATCAAGCCACGGCTTTGATTGGTGTCTTTACCTCCAGCATTGGTGATCGCACCGGATATAAACGCATGATGTTGGCAGGGCTTGTGATTCTCATTCTGGGGATGGTGTTGGTGGGGTTCTTACCCTTATATTTAAGTTTTGTTGTGGCCATGTTTTTAAGTGGCCTTGGTAAGAATTTTTTTGATCCCGCCATCCAGGCCTATATAGGAACCCGGGTGAGCTATAAAAGACGAGGTCTTGTGGTGGGAATTCTGGAGATTAGCTGGTCTGTGGCCACCCTTGCTGGCATCCCTCTGGCCGGATTTATCATAGCGAAAATGGGATGGCAGGCACCGTTTCTGGTTCTGGCAGGTTCCGGTGTCATTTGTCTCTGGCTGGTTTCTGTCTATATAGAGGATGATTCCCGGGTGGCACATACATCGGATATCCCAGAGACCGCCAATAAGTTTAAGGCACTGATAAAATCCATGGCCCCTCTTTTTAAACATCCCAGGGCATTGGGAGCCATGGGGTTTGCTTTTTTCGTCAGTTTTGCCAATGATAATCTTTTTGTCATCTACGGTGCCTGGCTGGAAAATCTGTTTGATTTTTCAGTGGTGGATCTGGGGCTTGGTACGGCTGTGATTGGTGTGGGAGAACTTTGCGGATCTGTGAGTACAGCGCTTCTGGCAGATCGCTTCGGTTTGAAAAGATCTGTTTGTTGCGGGATTTTATTAAGTGGCCTGTCTTATTTATTAGTTCCCATGTCCGAATTTTCCATGTGGGCGGCATTGGGGGCACTGTTTTTGATATTTTTTATGTTTGAGTTTACCATTGTCTCTCTTATTTCCATGTGTACAGAATTGATTCCCGGCTCCCGGGCCACCATGATGTCTCTTTTTTTTGGGGCAGCAGGGCTGGGAAGGGTTGCCGGAGCTTTTTACGGCGGTATGGTGTGGCATGTGCTGGGTATGAATGTAGTATGTTACAGTTCCTTTGTTTTCAGCCTTGCAGGGCTTGCCTGCCTGTTATGGGGGACAAAAAATTGGATTCCAGAGGACTAAGGCTTGACGCTGTGAAGAAATAATTATAAAGCTCTATCATAACCATCGATTCGACCATTTTTTATAACAGATTGAATTTATTGATATAAAAAAAATAAATAACAGGTTTAAATAAGATTTTATTAAATTACAGTATGTTATGATGGCTATCGAACCGAGGGTGATAAAGAGGGTTTTGAGGTATTTAATGTGAATATTGGGGGTGGTAATGTAACTGTTTGGCCAGTGTCCCATATTCCTCTAAGTTGGAACTGCGTAGCATACTAATCTTAGGTGAGCAGGCCAAATTTAGGTGAAGATAGGGTGCTGGCTGAATATTTACTATTGGATTCTCTAATTAATCCTTCTTTACAAGCTTCAAACCCAGTGTTATTCTTAGAAGAATTAACTGCCTGTTTGTATATCGCAGTGTTTATATATAAATCAACACAGCTTCAGGAGTTTTCTGTAATGGAATATTTAGAAATTATCTTTGGTGAAGATTTTGAACGCTCTTCAAGGGGAGAGAGAGAAGGGCATGATATGTTTCAATCCATTAATCCCATGTTTTGCCTTTCAAAGCGAATCTGGAAACCGCAGATGGATATTTTTGAATCCAGGCATCATATTACCATCCAAGCCGAAATATCAGGGGTTGAAAAGGATGATATAACGATCCAGGTTAGCAACAAGGCCGTCAAACTATCGGGAAGCCGATGCCGGAAACCCCCGGAACACCCCGCCACATTCAGACTTGCTGAAATTCAATTCGGCCGATTTGAAAGGATACTTTATCTGCCCTCGTTAATTAATGTGGATAAGGTATCTGCCTCATATGGCAATGGGTTTCTTGAAATAAGCCTTGCAAAGCTTCCAGTGGAAAGAACCGAAACTGTTGAAATATCTTACAGATAAATGCATAGGAATTTCCCATGAGTGAACTTCAGACTTCCGTAAATGTCAATCCAGACCACATACCGGAGACCCTTCCTGTTTTACCCATCGTGGATACAAATTTGTTTCCTAAAATGGTACTTCCCCTTGTGATCATGCAGGACGAGGCCATGAAACTAATTGATGAAACCATGGCCGGGGACAGGATGCTGGGTGTGCTGTTATCAAAGCGTTCTGATGTTAAATCCCGGCACTCTTCAAAGGATCTCAATAAAATTGGCACCGTGGCCATTATTTTAAAAATGGCCAAGATGGATGATAATAGAGCGCAATTATTGATCCAGGGCTTAAGCAGATTTAAGGTAAAAGAGTTCATTGAGGGGAAACCCTACATCCAGGCCCGCATAGAACTCATTGAAGGGGAAAATTTAAAAGACGATAAAGAGACCCGGGCACTCATGTCCAATGTGGTGGATCAATACGAAAAAATTGTCTCGCTTTCTCCAGGATTGCCAGCGGAAATCGGTGGGATGGTTAAATCCATCAAAGAGCCGGATGTGCTGGCAGATATGGTGGCTTCCACCATCAATGCCCCCATTCTTGAAAAACAGAAAGTGCTTGAAATCCTGGATGTAAAAAAACGATTGACCAAGGTGACCCGTCTTGTGGCAGATCAATTGGAAATCCTTGAAATGGGTTCTAAGATTCAAACCCAAGTCAAGGAGGACATGGATAAACGCCAACGGGAGTATTACCTGCGTCAACAGCTCAAGGCCATCAAGGAGGAGCTGGGAGAAACCGACGGTGAAAGCGTTGAAATTGATGAATATCGTAAAAAAATAGCCTCAAAAAAACTACCCGAAGAAGCGGCCAAAGAGGCGGAACGCGAAGTTACGCGTCTGTCTCGCATGCATCCCTCATCCTCGGAGTATGTGGTGGCGTCCACCTATCTGGATTGGCTGACCTCCCTTCCCTGGTCTGAAAAATCCAAAGATAAGCTCGATATTAAGGCGGCCCGTAAAATTTTGGATCAGGATCATTATGGTCTGGAAAAACCCAAAAAGAGAATCATTGAATATCTGGCCGTGCGCAAACTGAAAAAAGATTCCAAAGGTCCCATCCTTTGTTTTTCCGGACCACCTGGTACGGGTAAAACCTCCCTTGGTAAATCCATTGCAAGGGCCCTGGGGCGAAAATTTGTGCGCATTGCATTGGGAGGTATCCGGGATGAGGCGGAAATTCGGGGTCATCGAAGAACCTACGTGGGAGCCATGCCCGGCAGAATCATCCAGGAGATCCGCAGGGCCGGAAAAAACAATCCGGTGTTTATGCTCGATGAAATTGACAAGGTGAGTTCTTCCTACCAGGGAGATCCTTCCAGCGCCCTTTTGGAGGTGCTTGATCCGGAACAAAATTATTCTTTCACCGATCATTATATGGATGTTCCCTTTGATCTCACCGATGTGATTTTCCTCACCACAGCCAATGTGCTTCACACCATCCCTGCCCCCCTGCGGGATCGCATGGAAGTGTTGGAGCTTACCGGGTACACCGAAGATGAAAAGCTGAAAATTGCCACTAAATATCTCCTGCCAAGGCAGCGTCTGGCCAATGGATTGAAAACCTCCCAGATTACCATCACCAAGGGGGCGCTCAAGGATATTATCTCAGGATATACCCGGGAATCGGGGTTGAGAAATCTTGAAAGAGAGATCGGATCCGTGTGCCGGGGAGCTGCCAGCAAAATCGCCCAGGAGGAAACTGAACGAATAGCCGTGGGTAAAAAAGATATCCATTCATACCTCGGATCTGTTCGAAATATGCTGGAAAACGGTGCCAACATCACCGTGCCCGGCGTGGTTGTGGGTCTTGCATGGACCCCTGTGGGGGGAGATATTCTCTTTGTTGAGGCCACGGCCATGAAGGGGAGCAAAAACTTGATACTCACCGGTCAACTTGGGGATGTCATGAAAGAGTCTGCCCGCACTGCCATGAGTTATCTTCGGTCTCATGCGAAAAAATTTAAGATTGAAGAGGACTTTTTTGATACCCATGATATCCATATTCATGTGCCCGCCGGAGCCATTCCCAAGGATGGACCTTCTGCCGGTGTGACTATGTTAACGGCTTTAACCTCTCTTATCACGGGAAAAATGGTGAAAAAGAAACTGGCCATGACCGGTGAAATTACCTTGAGGGGGGAAGTCTTGCCAGTGGGGGGCATAAAGGAAAAGGTTATTGCCGCCAACAGGGCGGGTATCAAAAGCTTGATTCTGCCCCTGTGGAATGAAAAAGATCTGGAAGATATACCTGAAAAAATCAGAGAGACCATGGAATTTCATTTTACAGATAAGATGGACGATGTGATTTATCGTGCCATAGAGCTGGATGCCTGATTATATGCGGATTCAATGGATTTTGATCCTGTTACTAACAGTCATTATGTCTGTGGGGGGGTGTTCATCATCCCCCCCTGTTCCCCCCCCGGATGAATTCAAGGGCTATGGTGGCACAACATCCTCCCAGGTGCCTGGAAAAAAAACAGGCACCTTCAAGCCCTATAAAATTGCGGGAAAAACCTATCACCCCCTGTCCCATGCCCTGGGATTTTCCCAACAAGGGCTGGCATCCTGGTATGGTAAAAAATTTCATGGCAGAAAAACCGCCAATGGAGAAACCTATAACATGTATGCCATGACTGCAGCCCATAAAACCCTTCCCATGAACACCTGGGTTCAGGTGAGTAATCTTGATAACGGGAAAAAGGTGGTGCTTCGCGTCAATGACAGGGGGCCTTTTGTTGCCAACAGAATCATTGATTTGTCTTATGCCGGGGCAAAGAAATTAGGGGTTTTGGGGCCGGGAACGGCAAATGTGAAGGTGGTTGCCCTGGGAAAAAGCGTTGGAAAAAGTACAGGGGAAAACAATGAGAAATATATTCCCGTGGACTATTGGAACGGAAATTTCACCCTGCAGGTGGGGGCTTTTACCGTCCTTTCCAATGCCCAAGCCTACCGGAAAAAATTATCAGCCAAATATGATAATGCCCACATAACCATCCACAAGGATTATCGGGGAACCTTTTATCGGGTACGTGTGGGAAAATTTACCCAATTGGATGCTGCGGAATCCTTTAAATTAACACTCAAAAAATCGGGCATAAACAATGCTTTTACTGTGGCTCAATAAAAAATGAGTCCTAAATAAAAACGGCCTATCTTATGCTCAACTCCCAAATTACAGATAAGAGTCTCATGCCAAATACAATTTTCCTTGACCGGGACGGTGTCATCAATGTGGATTCTCCGGAGTACATCAAAACCCCGGATGAGTTTTGTTTTATCCCCGGCAGCGCAAAGGCCATTGCCCTTTTAACTGCCCATGGGTTTGATGTGATTCTTATCACCAATCAGTCGGTTATCAATCGAAAAATGGTTACAGCCTCTACCCTGGATGCCATTTTTGATAAATTAAAAAATGGTGTGACAGCCGCAGGAGGGACAATTAAGGATATCTTTTTTTGTCCCCATGCTCCCCATGAAAACTGTTCCTGTCGTAAACCCCTGCCGGGTCTTATCCTGCAGGCTCAAAAAAAATATGACCTTCATCTTGAAGAGACCTGCATGGTGGGGGACAGTGCCAAGGACATTTTGTGTGCCAGGAATGCAGGATGTGACAAAGCCGTGCTGGTGCAAACTGGCAACGGTGTAAATGCGTTGAAGGCACTTCAAGCCCAGGGGCATTCTCCAGATCATGTCGTTCCTGACCTCATGGCAGCGGCCAAACTTATCATCCAAAATTATAACCAGTGACCAGGGCTTTCCATGATTACAGTTAAAGGCACCTTGGCCCGGATCACCTTCCGTAACGAAGACAATCACTATACAATCGCCAGAATAAAAATTCATGGTACCGGGGAACCTGTTGTGGTGGTGGGGCACATGGCAGGGGTTGCCCAGGGGGAGACCCTTGCACTTAAAGGCGGCTGGGTGACCCATATTAAATATGGGGAGCAGTTTAAGGTGGAATCCTTTGAAGTGATTTTGCCTGCCACGGTGGGGGGCATTAAAAAATATCTGTGTTCGGGTATTATCAAGGGTATTGGTAAAACCATGGCCGATAAAATAGTGGAAAAATTCCAGGAACATGCCCTTGATATCATTGATAATGAGCCCCATCGCCTCCGTGAAATACAGGGGATCGGAAAATCAAAATGTGATCGTATTACCAAGGCCTGGGACAGCCACCATGCCGTTCGCCGGGTGATGCAGTTCTTACAGGACAATGGCATCGGGGTTACCCATGCGGCGGCCATTCTCAGTTTTTATGGTCCCAAAGCCCTTGATACCTTGAAAAAAAATCCCTATTGGATCAGTCGGGACATTCCCCAGGCAGGCTTTGAGGTGGCAGATACCATTGCCATGAAAGCCGGTGTGAAACGCGATGATCCAGATCGTATCAAAGCCTGTATTGTCTATTTCTTGTTGAAATGGGAGTCTGATGGCCATGTGTTCGCCTATAGATCCCAGTTGTTGCAGCGGTGTGTTCAAATGACCTCTGCCCTGGATGAAGAGATGAACAATGCCCTTAAAGCCCTTGAAAAAGGACGTGAAATCGTCATTGAAAAAATGGATCAGACGGAAATCACTGATGATATGGAAGCGGATGAAAAAGTCTATTTAAAACGACTTCACCGGGCAGAAGAAGGGATTGCCCAGAGAATACAGGCCATGCTTTCCATTGGCCCGCCGCCCTTTGAGTTGGATGAAAATATCATTGAACAAGAGGTTCTCAAACGTCTGGCACTGAAATTATCCGATGAACAGATGTCCGTGGTTAAAGAGCTTTTGACCCACCGGGTGGTGGTGGTCACCGGCGGCCCTGGCACCGGAAAAACCACCTTGGTGCGCTCGATGTGTTCTCTTTTTGCCAAGTTAAAACAGTCGGTGCTGCTTGCCGCCCCCACGGGCCGGGCTGCAAGACGTCTTGCCGAGGTTACGGGCCGCAAAGCCTTTACCCTGCATAAAACCCTGCTCTATGATCCTGATGATGCCACCTTTGGCAGAGATATCAGCAACCCCCTGGATATTGATGTCATGATTGTGGATGAATCTTCCATGGTGGATACCCTGCTCATGTACCATCTGCTCCAGGCGGTTCCCATAACCTCTGTGTTGATTTTGGTGGGGGATATTTTCCAGTTGCCGTCGGTGGGGCCGGGAAATGTCTTGTCTGATATTATTGGATCTGGTGCCGTTAAAACATTTTCCCTGACCCAGATTTTTCGCCAGGCAGAACAGAGCCCCATTGTGATGAATGCCCACTGTATCAGAAATGGTCAGATGCCCTGTCTGGATCGGGATAAGGATGATAAAGGGCTGTCGGAATTTTATTTCATTGAAAATAATGATCCGGGTCGGGTGGTGCAAACCATATTGGATCTGTGCGACGGCAGGATTAAAAATGCCTTTTCCCATGTCAACGACATCCAGGTATTAACCCCCATGCACAAAGGGGAAACAGGTACCATTAATCTGAACCAGCAGCTCCAGTCTGTTCTCAACACTACCCCGGGGGGAATTAATGCCGGTGGCATACTATTTAAGACCGGCGATAAGGTGATGCACCTTAAAAACAACTACCAGAAGGATGTTTTTAATGGGGATATTGGGGTGGTGGATGAGGTGGTGGCATCTGAAAACCGACTGGTGGTGGATTATGAGGGCCGACTGGTGGATTACGATATCATGGAGTTAGATGAGTTGACCCTGGCCTATGCTGTTTCTGTGCATAAATCCCAGGGGTCTGAGTATTCTGCGGTTGTGATTGCCATTACTACCATGCACTATCCCTTGCTCCAGCGAAATCTTTTGTACACGGCCATGACCCGGGGAAAGCATCTTGTTATTCTGGTGGGGTCCCGACGGGCTGTGGAGATCGCCTTGAATAACAATCGTACGGATTTTCGACTTTCTGGATTGAGTCAGCGGATTCAGGCATAAGTACCCGGGCGTATATTCCTAAAAATAAAACCCATAAATATCAATGATATATGGGTTCATAATGCCGAAAAACATATGCGTGGGTACTTAGATCCATCAAATTTTAATAATGAAAATGGAACCATGCAGCCCTGAAAATGTTGAGAAACTGTTGAATGCACTGGGAGCTGTTCAGTAAGAATTTCGGGCTTGGTCATAACATGGGCCACTTTGAAGGAGTTTTTTTCAAGTTTAAAATAAAGTCTATGATTAAAAATAGTTAGGAATTCCACACATTCAGAATCCGTATAGTGGCCCATCTTATGATCAACCCCAGAATTTCAAAGAGTGCGGTATCTATAAAAAGGTTTCCATTCTTGAGCAATTAGAGTTGAAGATAGCCAGATGCGTATTTATGGATAAGGCTACCAATCAAAGTTTGGTATGGCATACCTTCTCTTGCAGCAAGCATCTTAATGGATTCCAAATCATTCTCAGAAATTCTAATATTGATATTTTTATTTTTTTTCAAGGTCTCTTTTGCCGCTACTATCATAGATTTTGGCAAAGGTGAGTCATCTAGTTTTCCACTATTATGCGCTTCCAGAATTTCTAATTCATAGGAATTAAATTTATCTGGATTTTCTATATTAGACATCTTTCTCTCCTTTAAATTTACGGTTTTCTTTCCGGCTAGGGATTATTTTTTTTAAAAATTGATCTTCACCATCCATCACATACGGAACCATATGAGCATAGTCATTTATCATCACGGTGATAATTCTTTGGTTAGGGTATTTCTCGATATTAGGATGTGCAATGTCGGAAATGCCATAGCCGTCACAGATAGCCTGAATCACCATTTCAAAAGTGATTCCCCGTGTTTCGTACAAGTATTTATTCTTCTCTGGGTTCCATTTAAACATATACATAGCATATCACAATGTATACACATTGTCAATGTTCGGGGTCGTGAAAGGCAAAAAGAAGTTTAAAGTGAATGCAAACCATTTGTTATGTTTCATAAATCGGCATCTTTCATTTACTGGTTGATACTTTCTCAAAACATTTCTTTGTTTTAGGGGAATCTCTTCAAAAAAAGGTCAACCACTTAGGGACTTTGACGATAATAAACTACCAAATTAAAATTTTTTATAATGTAATATCAACATATTAAGCTGGACATACTGGTAGTCTATATTCGGGTAAGTCCCTTATGAGCGGACATGAAGTATGCCATGTTCTGGTGGATAATTTTTCTCTTATTTTCATTTGACACCTCCTTGGGGGATTTCCCACTCTTAGGAAATTGTTCATAAATTCCGCCCCACCTCATTGAGGTGTTGACATAGATTTCTACAACAGCTATTTTCTGAGCAATATTAGAAATAAAACGGGGTTGATCATAAGCTGGGCCACTATACGGGAATTGAATATGTGCTATTGTCAATTGGCTGTAATTACTGACTTTATCTTTAGATAAAAAAAAATAGCTTCAAAGTGGTTCATGTTATGACCCACCCCAATAAAAATAATGAAATTATTGAAAGAAATAAATGCAAGTATATGAAATATAAAATATCTGGACACGAAAAATTTTCTCTGCGCTATGCTTGGCTCCCCAAGGCAGTCATTGCATTAAAAAAGGATTGTAAAATTTTTTCAAAATTTGATGATGCTATAATCTTAATGGGCGTGGGTAAGAATATGGTTCAATCTATTAAATTTTGGGCGTTATCAACTCAAATAGCAGAGCATGATGAAAATGGTGGTATAGCAGTTACTGAGTTTGGAAATGCCTTATTCAACACCAATGGTTTTGACCCATATCTCGAAGACATTAAAACTCTCTGGTTATTACACTGGAAACTCTCCACGCAAAAAGAAATCCCTCTTTTAGCTTGGGACTATCTTTTGAACAGATGGCACGAGCCTGAGATTACAAAATCTTCTGTTATGGATTTTTTCGAAAATGAGAAAGAAAAGATCGGAGACCGCCCGTCGTCAACAACAACATTAAAAGATCATTTAGATACTTTTATTCGTACCTATGTCCCAACAAGAGGACCAAAAGGTGTTATTAAAGAGGATAACCTTGACTGCCCACTGGTTGAGCTTGAATTACTTCAAAAAATTGGTGATAAAACAAATAAATCTCTCATCGGGAAACATGAACCCATATATGTATTCCGCAGAGAAGAAAAACCTGAGATAAGTTCTGAATTGTTTGTATATTGCCTTTATGAGTTCTTTATCAATGCCCATCCAAATGAAGCAACCCTACCTTTCCATGAAATATCTGTAGGGCATGGAAGTCCAGGGCAAATATTCAAACTATCGGAGAAAGATCTTAGAGAACGGTTGGAGAACCTTGAAGAAGATACCTCTGGGAGTTTGGTCTACAAAGAATCATCAAGTCTTCAACAGCTCCATATGAACACCAACCTGGACACGAATAACCTGTTAAAAAATATATATTCGACGGAGAAGATATAAGGTGGATGATGCTAAAATATCTGAGTTGTTTAAAATTAGTGGTCGTTTTTTACGGTCTGCTCATTTAGAAAGAGATTTCCATGATGCCAGTGGGTTAAATGATTACATTTTAAATGATTATACACAAAATTGTTTACAACGAATTTCAGTTGGCCTGGAAAAGAATTCAGGCCAAAGAGCCTGGCGGATTACAGGTGATTATGGTTCTGGAAAATCAAGTTTTGCCTTATTCCTTGCCCATTGGTTTTCCGGCAAATCAGGTCATTTCCCAAAATCAATAAAAGAAAAATCAAATTATAAATTATACACAGACAGAAATCCGCAATTCACGCCTGTCCTTGTCACTGGATCAAGGGCACCTCTTGGAATTTCTATTCTTAAGGAACTCTATAGATGTCTAAAAAATAAATATTCAAAGAAAAATAAACTCAAACTGTTAGAGCAAATTCAATCGGTATTACAGTCTGATAAAGTGGTGTCTGATGATGAGATTATTAATCTGATTATTGAAGCCAATCGTCATGTTACGATTGTAAGCAAAGGCTATGGATTGCTTATTATCATTGATGAGTTGGGAAAATTTTTGGAGTATGCTGCTTTGTACCCGGAAAGTCAGGATGTCTATTTACTTCAGCGGCTTGCCGAATTAGCATCGAGAAGTGATGATACGCCATTTTTTATTATTGGCCTGCTCCACCAAGGGTTTGATGTTTATGCTGACCAATTATCACAAAGAGGACAGCGGGAATGGGAAAAGATTTCAGCTCGATTTGAAGAATTGATTTTCAATCAGCCAGTAGAGCAGACAACGACCTTCATTTCATCCGCATTAAATACAAAGATTGAAAATATCAATGGGGATCTCATAACATCAACGAAAAAAAATATGGCCGAAACTATCAAATTAGGATGGTTTGGGGCATCACCTGCTCAAGAAATTCTTCTCCAAAATGCATCAACAATATTTCCCTTGCACCCCACAGTCCTCCCTGTTTTAATGCGGATTTTTAATCGATTTGGCCAAAATGAACGATCCTTATTTAGTTTCCTACTTTCCAATGAACCATTTGGTTTGCAAGCGTTTTCAAAAGTAACAGAGATAGCATCCGGTCAGTACTATCGTTTAAATAGTTTGTATGATTATGTCAGGTTCAATTTTGGTCATCGATTGAATCTTCAAAGTTATAAAAGCCACTGGACCCATATCGAGTCAATGATTGAAAGTTTTTCAACTAAAAATGGAATTGACCTTAAGGTACTCAAAACCGTTGGTATTATTAATTTGATTAACCAGAATGATCTTTTGGCAACAGATGAATCCATAATTCTTTCTTTGGAAAGTTCATCCCATAGAAAAAAAGAAATCATCAAGTCCATTGGAAATTTGGATAAAAAAAGACGGATTCTTTATCATAGAGGCGCTGCTGGCGGATATTGCCTTTGGCCCCATACAAGTATTAATCTGGACTCTGCGCTTGAAAATGCAAAGCAGGCCATTGGAAGTCCAAAGCGCGTATCAAAAATTGTAAAAGATTTTATTGATCCATCTCCGATTGTGGCACGCCGCCATTATATACAGACAGGAAATTTAAGATTTTTTACAGTGAGATATTGCTCAGTTGATGATTTGAACACAACCCTTGATAACATAAGCTTACAAGATGATGGAACTATAGTAATTCCACTTTGTGAAACAAAGGACGAGCGGTTCGAAGCCCTTAAATATATTGCTCATCCTAACTTTAAGAATCAAAAAAATATTTTAATTGCAATACCACCATATCTCAGTGTCCTATCCGGGTTAATTAAAGATGCCCAACAGTGGGAGTGGGTTGCAAGGAATACACCGGAATTAGAAGCCGACAGATTTGCAGCAGAAGAAGTGTCAAAGCAGATTGATTTTTCAAGGGTGACATTGTTAAAAAAAATCAATTCATTTATTGGGCTTCGCCAGTTCACAGGGGAGCTTGAGCTTGAATGGTACCAATCTGGTAAGCAGCTTACAATCTCCTCCGGACGTGAACTATTAAGCGAGTTATCTCAAATTGTAGACAATGTGTATACAAAAGCACCGGTCATTAAAAATGAACTGGTAAATAGGCAAAATCTAAGTTCCGCAGCAGCAGGGGCCAGGATGAGGTTAATTGAAAATTTATTTAACGCCCCAGACAAACCCTATCTTGGAATGAATCCTGATAAAAAACCTCCTGAAATGGCGATTTACCTTTCAATTCTTAAACAGTCCATGATTCACCAGGAGAATGATGGAATTTGGAACATCACTCTGCCCAAGAGCAATGATGATACTTGCAATATTGTACCTGCTCTCCAATATATGGAGACAATTGTTAAAGAACAATTTGACGACAAAGTCTGTGTTTCAACTATTTTTCAGAAACTAAAAGAACCGCCATTTGGTGTAAGAGATGGGTTACTGCCTATTTTTCTGGCCGTTTTTAAAATGATCTATGAACATGAGGTCGCATTTTATGAAAATGGCTCTTTCTTAACCATTGTTGCAGGGGAAGAGTTCCAACGGCTGATTAAAAATCCAGATTCCTTTGAAATTCAATATTGTAAGATAGAAGGCGTTCGAGCAAATATTTTTAACAAACTTTTATCCACTCTTGGGCTGGCCAACAAAATAATTAAGGAACCTGAGTTGTTAGACATTGTTCAACCGTTATGCATATTTGCAGCAGGTTTACCTAATTATGTAAAAAACACAAAAAAGTTATCAAAAAAAACAATGAATGTCAGGGATACCATTTTGAATGCGCGGAACCCTGCAAACTTATTATTTTCCGAATTACCCTTGGCGCTGGAGTTTGCCTCTTTTGAACCAGATACTGTAATCCCAGACAATACCATCCATGAATTTGTGCAAATGCTAAAAGAAGCACTTAGTGAACTTAAGATGGCATATCCAGAGTTAAAAGACCGTCTAAAAACTCAAATTATTGAGGCCTTTAATGTTTCCGAGAAAATAGCTCCCCAATATAGATATCATCTTTCCGAGCGTGCTGATAAAGTTGCGATCACTGTGACAGAAAAAAAGCTAAAGGCTTTTGCTTTTAGACTACTGGATGAGTCCCTTTCGGACTCCGAATGGATTGAATCTGTTGCCAGTTTCCTATTGTCAAAACCACCTGAAAAATGGATAGACCTTGATGAAGAGCGATTCTGTCAGGAACTTGCTCAAAGAGCGCAACAATTTTCAAGAGTTGAAAATTTAATTTTCCCGAATAGTGAAAAATCTAAAAAAACTATAGGAATGCGGTTGGCTTTAACCAAATCAAGTGGTAAAGAACAGGAAAAGGTTTTTTTTATCAGCCCGGAAGAAGAAAAGGAAATCAAAGGACTTCAAAATAAATTTTCCAAACTCATTCGATCAGACAAAAATGGAATAGCAGCAGCATATAAAGCCATTTGGGAAATCATGGCATCACAGAAGCCAAAGGAAGAAAATGAGTAATACCCGTCACATATTAAGTCTGTCCGGTGGTAAAGACAGTACCGCTCTCGCCATTCACATGCGAGATAAAGTATCTGATATGGAATATGTTTTTTGTGACACAGGTGAAGAATTAACAGAGACCTATGAGTATTTAGATTTGGTTGAATCCTATTTAGGGGAAAAAATTATCAGGTTGAATGCCAGAGCCGGTTTTGAGCACTGGTTAAAAGTCTATGGGGGTTATCTTCCCGGTCCCAGGATGAGGTGGTGCACAAAACAGCTAAAACTAAAACCCTTTGAAAAATATATTGGGGATGAAAATGTTATCAGCTACGTCGGTATTAGAGCAGATGAAGACCGTGTTGGATATCTGAGCGGTAAAGACACAATCACAACTGTTTTTCCCTTCAAAGAGGATGGTATCGACTATGATGGCGTAATGAAAATTCTCAATGAAAGCGGAATCGGCTTACCGCCATATATGAAATGGGGCAGGACCCATTCCGGGTGTTATTTCTGTTTTTTTCAAAAAAAGATCGAATGGGTAAGGTTGCTTGAAACGTATCCTGAAGATTTTAATAAAGCCCAGGCCTATGAAAAAATCAGCAGCGAAATGGGTAAAACCTTTACCTGGATAGAAGGGTTACCGTTAATTGAGCTCAGAAAAGCTAAGAATATTAAAAAGATTCGAGAACAACACAAAATATACGAAGAACAATTCAGAAAGAAACGCGGGAATAAAAAACTGGTTGAAGTTTTAGCTGGGATGGAAGAGGAAGAATACCGATACCGGGCGTGTTTGATCTGCCAACTTTAATTTAAGACAGGAATCATGATGAAATTTGAACAACTTGTATGGCCAATAAACAAGTTCTTAAAAATATATAACGACAAAAAAATTAACTTGAGCCCAAGCTATCAAAGAAATCCGATTTGGACTGCAAAGGCCCAAAAACAGTTGATTGGTACAATAAAAAAGAATCAGCCTATACCAAATTTCTTCCTAAAAACAAATGGTTCTGATGGCTTTGAAATGGTAGATGGACAACAAAGAGCTAGAACTATTTTAGGCTATATTAATTCAAATTTTTCTGACTTAGATGGAATGCTGTTTGAAGATCTTGAAGATGAATTTCAATCAGTCTTTTTAGATTATCCTTTAAGCATATCCCTAATAACCGAACTTTCAGAAGATGAATCTATCGAAGAATTTTATTCACTAGTTAATTCATCAGGGCTAAGATTAAACAGGCCTGAATTAAAAAAAGCTGAATTTTATGATACATTATTCTTAAAACTGGTCAATGATGTCGCAGACAATGAAAATTTTATTAAATTAGATTTATTCTCGTCGACAACTGTAAATAGAATGAATGATATTGAGTTCGTATCTGAGTTAATCGCCTTGTTAAAATTTGGTATCTTCGAAAAAAAAGCAAAAGTAGACTATCTATATAAACACGATCTTAAACAGGATGACTATGATCATTTAAAGAATCGATTTATAGAGATTGTCCAACTTATTTGTCAGATAGATGCTTTATATCCTCTAAACAAAACAAGGTATAGGCAAAAAAATGATTTTTACTCACTATTTCATTTTATCAACAGCTTAATTGAGGAAAACAAAAAAAATGTTGAGGACCTTAAATATTATTATAGAATACTTATCGAAATAGCCCCACACATTAAGCCAACACAAGAAAAATGCAATGTGTTGAAAGAATATGCTTTAAATTGTGTGAGCCAGTCAAACTCAGAAATTGCACGAACAAAAAGAGCTGATTTTTTCAATTCTCTATTTTTAAATCCTGAGAATAATGCCAATGTGGTCCAAAAACAATTATTGGATTTTTACGAAGTTAAAGATCCCCAACTTTTTGAAATATCAGGAAGTTGGACAATTAATGTTGACAGTTTGGCACGAGATTGAAATGAAATATAATTTTAAAAATAAAAAAATAATACTTGAAAAGCAAAATACTGACAATTACATTTCTATTAATGGTCGGGATAAATACCTCTCTTACTTAGGGGGAAAAGAACCCACCGGAAAAGGGGGGAATTCCTTTGTCTTCAATGTTAACGATTTTAACGATGAAGAAAACCCTAAAATCATAAAATTATGTAAATATTTCCTACCCTCACAAAATCCATTTGTTAAAAAGCAACATCAACGATTTGATCGAGAAATAAGAGCACTCAGGAAGGCTGAGACGCTTGAAATAAATGATTTCTTAGTCAAGGTTTTAGAAACTGGAACTACAACTGTATCAGGGAAAAAATTTAAATATTATACAATGGAAAAAGCTGATTATGACTTAGGTTCATTTCTAGCTGAAACTCCATTAAATTTGGATATGAAGATACAGCTCTGCCTCGAATTGATTGAGGCATTTATTAAACTCCATAGCATTGGAATCTATCATCGTGACATTAAGCCAGATAATATATTTTTTATTGATGATAGATGGAAAATTGGAGACTTGGGCTTAGCAACAATGCGAGATGAAGATTATAGTATAGATGGTTATAAGGAAAAAATTGGTCCGTTTGGTTTTTTATCTCCAGAGGCTTTAAACAAAGCAATTGGAAATAGAGAATTAGAAGGATTCTCGTTAGATTGCGATATTGATGATAAATCCGATGTTTTTCAAATTGGTAAAGTTCTTTGGTATATTATTCAAGGAGAAGTGCCTTCTGGACAACTACACATTGATGATTTTAAAGAAAAAAAAATTTTAAGTGTATTCGAAACAGTCATTAAACCTGCATTACAATTTGCAAAAAATAGACGTCCTAGTTTTGCTGAACTTAAAAGCAATATTCTCCTGACATGTGAGGCGTTGCAACTAACGTAAATATTGCATTCTATAAAGGGGTTTTATGAAAAATTACTGGATAACATTTCTCAGAAAATATGGTCCAATTCCAAGGAATGACAACATGTACGACGAGACGATCCAAAAGACAGCTCGTCGATATAAAATAAAGCCCATTGAGTTTGAACATCCCCTTGAAAAAATGGTTATCGAATGCTTCACCAAGCCGGATAAAGGATTTTCTTCAGTAATACTCACAGGGACAGCCGGGGATGGGAAAACCCATCTTTGCCGAAAAGTTTGGGAAGAGATGGGAGGAGTTGAAGATTTATGGGCTTCTGATAATCCCTATTTAAAACTTTCGGTACCAGATCGAAATAGAGAATCCATTACAATTCATTTCATTAGAGATTTGAGCGCCTGGACCCCGCAACAAGGGTATGAAATGGATTTCGAAAAAGAAAAAATTTTACATCTGTTTTGCGATTCTTTATACGATCCTGCTCCTAAAAATATCTTCCTAATTGCCGGAAATGATGGCCAACTCATTGAGACATTCAGGCGCCTTAACGAAAAGGATATTGTAATAAAAGTCAGGACAGTTATCGAAGAGCTTTTAGTCGAAGATAAACAATCCATGAAAGGTGCCAGGCTCGATCTTTTTAATATGAGCCGCGGGCATTCGTCGTTAGTCTTTCAAAAAGCAATAGAGAGTTTTTTGTCCCATCCAGGCTGGAATGAATGCTATAGTCTTTCTCCACAGGAAAATGAATTTTTTGGTCTTAAATGCCCAATTCGTCACAACTACGAACTCCTTAAAACGCCATTGGTACAATTAAGACTAAAATCCTTAATAAAACTATGTGAATACAACGACCATCATATTCCCCTAAGACAAATGCTCTTATTGTTGACCAATGTAGTCCTTGGCCATCCAGAAGTCCGGGATAAATTAATGATTCCAAACGATATCCCAAGAATTATCGAAAATGATACTGTCGCAAAAGCCAATTTATACAATAATATTTTTGGGGGCAATTTATCAAAAAGAAGACACTCAATTACGGTGTTTGAATATTTTGACAGATTTCAAATCGGGTTTGAGACCTCAAATCGAATTGATAATATTCTAATTTTTGGAGATGGTGATCCAAATTTTCAAGAATACTATGATGAATTTATTAAAAAAGATCAATTTTATGGAGCGAACAGCGCTTATCATGCGGCGAAACAAGAATATCTTGAAGGAAACAATGAAGAGGAATCTTCCCATAATGCCTTTTTACAATTATTGGTTGCCCAAAGGCGGGGATTGTTTTTCAAAATACCCGAAGAAATGGCAGATGAGCTAAATTTGTGGGAGTTGACTGTTTTTAAATACGCCGGAGAATTTTTAAAAAATATTGTAAAAATATTAATGAATGAAAAACAGATCAGCACGGTGATACTTCAAAGGCTCATTAAAGGGCTAAATCGCATATTTACCGGAATGCTCATTGATAGCGACAGAGATATTTTTCTTGCCACCAGCGGTAATTACTCCCAAGCCAAAATCTGTAGAATCTTGATTGATAAAATTTCCGTGAAACCAAATAAGGGAGAAAAAGTCACTGTAATATTTGATCAGAACACGAAAAAAGTCTACTTGTCTGTTCAGCTATCCCCTGACATCATAGAGCGATTTGAGCTTAACTTAGTTCGATTTGAATTTTTATCAAGAATTGCCATAGAAGGGGCTTTACCCTCAAGTTTTTCCAGAGAATGTTATGAAGATTTCTTAGCATTTAAAACACAATTGTTGGCCGCCCAGAGGAAACGGGAAGACAAAGAAGATAAAATTGAAACCGATACTATTGATCTACGAATCCTGACGCTTTTAGATAATGGAAAAGCAGATGATGTCCCTGTGGAGATAATGCTATGACACCCTTACCGGAAAGACTCCCGCCGCTTAATAATCCAAACTCATCAATGTGGATTGATGAGGCAATCTGGGGACATCGGCTTTATGATGAACAATCGCCTTGGCTGGTCTATCTGGAGTTTTTAAATATACTTGCCCATGAAATTGAAAAAGATAGAGCCTTTGAAGAGTCTGAGTATAACTCTCTAAAGTATTATCCCCACAAACGACTGAGTCTTCGCAACATTCTTTTTAACAATCCAAAAATTGAACACATTTTAACGGAGAGTCAGAATGATTCAGATCGCTGGCACATTTGGTTTGATGAAATGAGAAAGAATCCAAATGCCCAAACTGAGGATTTCGGATATTTGAAAAATCATTTCCACTCTTTTGAAGATTTTTGCCATATTGTCTCAATCCTTCAATCGACCAGTCTTGAAATGAACAGCAATAAGAGGTGGACATCAAAATTTGTTTTCCCATATGGGATGGACTGTCTTTATGAAGATCTCGATAAAAAAGGAAAAACGAATGACCGGCGTTTTTTTGGTAGAACCGGTGAAATCTTATATTTAATGCTCTGCCGAAACCAAAAAAAAGAGGCCCTTCTCTCCGCCCTTAAAAAGAAAGTCCTAAATTCCGAAATTTCATACTGGAATAAAATTGTTAAATGCTTGCAACCCCAAGATAAGGACTTAGACAGATCTCTTAGAGCCAATTCCTTTCTGCCTTACATTCACCACCATTGCTATGATGATCTTGCTGAAGACTGGCTAAACATATTAAACCTTGATATGCCAGGATATGATATGCTCCCATTTATTGTAAATCTATCTGGTTTTCATATCATCAAATATCTGCTTGAAGTCTCAAATCAAATTCTTATGAGCAATAGTCCAGTTTCAATGGTTTGTGAAATTGTCGCGCCCCAAAAAACATTGGTTCGTGAAATTTCTTGTACATTATATCAAAACAATAACGCCCTCCCTTTACAGGCAGTTGAAAAATATATATCTGCTATAAGAGAATCACAAGAATGGAAACAGGCTCTTGAAGGAAACGATCCGTTCATTAACTGTTTTAACCTTTTACAAAAAAAGGTTGTTTGGCCAAAGGATAACGGCTATGACGGCCCAAACATACCAGATGCCTTAATCGGCGAGTTAAAAACAGCCGCAATAAAAAGACACCGTCAGCACGTTGGAAATGTCCATAGAGTGTATGGGAAAGATATTGGACTGGTTTCAAAAAGAAGTACAAATAAACTGCGCTATGCCCCCAATGACAACTTTTTAAAAACCATAATTTTTGCCAATGTTTCAAAAAGGATGGAATTAAATCATTTCTTGGATCATATTGGATCTCGATATGGTTTGATCTTTGGTGGCAAACAGGCTGAACAAATTTTAGCCAGTAATGATTTTGATAAAAAAGCGTTTCAAGCCAACTCACAAAGGCTGGAACAGCGTCTGTTCAGTTTAGGGTTACTTCGCCGTCTTTCTGATGGGTGCGCATATATTATAAATCCATATTTTCCAAGGCAATAAATATGAAAAGTTCCGAACTCGTTGGCTCAACTGTCGCTGCATATCTTAGAGAAAAACTTTCCGATCAGGATGAGGATGGTACTGCCCGTTTTCTCATTGACTGTTTAACCGCCGAACAAACAGCAGCCATTGCAATAGACATCCTTAAGGATAAAGAATTAGATAGTTTGATAGAGATCAAACTTCCTGTTAGTTTTGTTGGAGAATATGGTCTGCCTGAAAATATTCTGACCAAAGAAAGAACAACCTATTTCAGAAATTTTGACTGCAAAAAGTCTGCCTTGTTGATCGCCAATATCGGCGATGATGAACAGCAATCTTTACAAGAAATTGAGCCGATAGGCAGAGAGCAATTATTTGAAAGAATAGACCTTTGGGTTGAGGTTGTTTCTAAGGGATTAGCTCTGTTGCCTGATCACCTTAAATGGTGGACCAAATCGCTATTGGGCTTGCTTGATGTAAAACATATTTCTTTGGAAAGGTTTGCCGAATATTTGATTGCTACAAAAGATGCAATTAATGATGGGCATCCGCTTTTAAATGCGTTAGGCATAGCTCTTCCAGAATTACATATCCCCAAAGATTCAAATTTTTTTGATGGTCTAACAGGAAAGAATGCAGGACACCGCCAAAAATGGAAATCCTTATTTAATCATGCCATTAAAAAAAGATCCTATTATTTATTAAAGCAGACCCCAACCCAGGCCTTAATTACAGAAGAAACGCTTTTGCAGGCATTTGAAAAGACAAAAGACGTAATTCCTGAAGAACACCACGATGATATTAAAAATTTCATTGGCGATAGCAGTGGCTGGAATAAGGCATCAAAATCCTTGGCCAATATCGAATGGGAATTCATTCGTACTCTTTTTTTAGGACTGAAAAAGGAGATCTTTAATTTAGGCAAAGCAACCATTGATTTCTATGATGAAGGAGAAGATGACTTAATATCGGAAGATGATCAGGATTATTTAAAAAGGCTGATTAAACGGAAAACAAATAGGGAACCTCAAGAGGAAGATGAAGATTTTTACCACAACCATAATCTGGAATTTAAAGGTAATTTATCTTTAAAAACAAAATGGGATCGGTTTGTTTATGGGGCACCAATTGAGTGCGAAGATTTTTTAGTCGGAATCTCAATGTGTCTTGAATCCTTATTTGGACATGAAGAATCTATTAAAAAACAGCAGCTAAGTATCAAATGTGACAAAAGAACAAAGGGAGATTTAAAAAAACTAAATAATGAGGCTGGCAGGTTTTTTGCTTTTCGCTATATGGGCCTAAAAAACCTATTCGGAAGTAAAGTAATCTGGGATATTGGAAATCTTTTTGACTTTCACAAGTTAGATCTGGAATGGAGAACAACGAAAAAAATTAAAATTAACCGCTCCGTTGCAAAGGCCGCATTAACAATAAAATTTTTTTTAGAGTTAGACGTGGAATCCACCAATGGAAACCTATCAACAATTTCAAAACAGTTTATCTGGAAATTCAATCCAAACGCAGTACCTTCAGAGCTGCACGATGACTGGACAAGGTTAGTTAAAAACCCTTTTGTTTTATGTAATGCAAATCGAGCTCCTTTAAGCGGCAAGGGTTTGTTTCAGTCCCTTGACCTTGAAAACGTGAATTCATTGCTTCCTTCTTTTGGAAAAGATAAAGGTTCCTTTGTCAGCACATATGCCAAAGAAAATGATATCAAGTTAATTTGGTCTAAAAATTTGAATACATCCTTGGATCTCGAACTAATCGATAAGCAGGTAGCTGAACACTTAGAGCATTTATTCGAATCTTTTAGAAAAAGCTATTCAAATGCTATAACCAGCTTTGCCGAATATGGCCTTTTATTTGAAAATCTTTCCCATCAGGCTAAAGATTATGAAAAGCTAATTCACTATGTGTGTCAGAATGCAAAAGGAGACAGAAATAGGGAACTTCTCTTGCGCCCTCTTCTTCAGATCGGTATTATACCTGTAGAAGGAGGACGGGTGACTTCCATTGTTACTCCATGGAATCCGGTTAGATTATCGGCCATGGCGAATAAAGCTCAACAGCTTTCAGCCTTATTAAAGCATCTTTTATCAAGTAAAGAAATAAATTTTGGAGATCCTCGTTTGTTTTTTAAAGAACTAAAAAACGAACTTTCCCATCCATATTATCCGGAAATAATTGTTGGCTGGAACAATAACAACAAAGAATTGCTTAGTCTTACTGATTCGTATTTAGATTATAGCCTGCACGAATCTCCAATTATCAATAGCACAAGTTCCGATGATACAAATGAAAATCCAAACGAAAGTTCCAACTTAATCCTGGATTTGATCAAACGATTCCTAAAACTTTATCCCCACGAAAAATCAAATTTATCTCTTGTGTTATACAATTCCGATTCTTCTCGTTTGCCCCAATCCATTGTAAGCAAAATAAATGACTTTCATAAAGATGATGCTGAAATGCGTTGTGAAATCATTTTAAGACATAGAGATGGTAAAAAACTAAGGGCTTTATATGAAGACATTATTAAGGCATCTGATGATGATCCAGATTCTTTTATTGCCAGTGAGGTAACAAAGGATTTCATGGCAAGGCTACGTATCGGGATCATGGTTGATCAGGCACCTTTACCTGACCCTAAGGATGGCCCACCTGCTGATATGGTTTTTTTACAAGATGTTATTGCCCGGCACGCCGAGATTGGGTGGTATAAAGAAAATGCAAAACCGATCAGTGAAAATAATTTTATTCCTGCCAGATGGTCACGAAGAAGACCTTCAGCAACCGATGATATGAAATCCATAGTCTACCTGTGCTGCCCTGTACAAAATAAGCTCGGATGGACTTTTATATCAGCATTGACAACCTTTTTTAAAGGGGATTGGGATGGTAATGAGGAATCAAGGTTGCTGCCTGCAAGGCAACTTGATTTTAACGATAATGAGACAGCAACTATTTTTAAGGAAATACATCATCTTGGAAATTGGGTAATCAATTATGATGAGCTTTTAGACCGTAGACAACTGATGAACCAAGATGTAAATGTTATTAGATATAAGCAGTTTGCAACCCAAGGGCGCAATATGATTATCTCATCAAAGGCACCTTTAGGGCTATTAAAATCCATGATTCTGAGCCGAATAAAAAACTTGAGCCTTGAAATACCAGAAGATACTCACGTGGTGCTGGCCGAAAAATTTTTAAATGATGCCATCGGAATATCAGGCGATATTGTATTAAGAGCAGCCAAGAGAGGGAGAAGCGCAAGTGAATTAATGGGGGTTGTGCTTAGTCAATACTTAATCAAACATGAATTAGGCGCTAAAAAATATCTTGGCTGGTACTTTTTAGACGATTATGCTGAGTGGTTGGGGCAAAGGGAACAACAAATTGCAGATCTTCTCGCATTAAGTCCGGAAAAAACTTCTGATGGGAAAATGAGATTGGCTGTGATTGTCTCAGAATCAAAATATATCGATTTTAGCAGCTTGTCTCCAAAACGAAAAGAATCTCAGAAGCAACTCCGGGATACAATGAAAAGGATTGGAGATGCTATTTTCGGTGATCCCAAAAGGCTTGATCGCGATTTATGGCTATCACGCTTTTCAGATTTAATTCTAAATGGAATTCAATTCCCTGCCAACTCGGAAATTGATCTTTCAATCTGGCGTAGGGCGATTCGAGAAGGCAATTGTGATATCTACCTCAGGGGCTATTCCCATATATTTATTTCAGGACCTACCGATAGCCCAAATTGTTCGGAACTTGTAAACGTTGCTGATTTAGAAGATTCTTTTCAAGAAGTTTTTTCACGGCAAGATTTGAGAAGCCTAATTATGGGTTATTTCAATAACACGGACCCTATGCCTGTGCGAAGAAATATTTCAGATGAAAATATTTGGAAACAACCTAATTATCATGCTTTGTCTAATAAAAGTAATATCTTGAGTGGAGTTGGAGGAATAAAAGAAGTTATCCCTGAAAAAGAACCGGATCTCATTGAACCTGAGAACAAAAAAAATGTACTAAAAGAGATGACCCCAACTTCCATAATTGTTCCCACACCATCAAAACAAGAAAAAAGCAAAAGTACTTTTCAAGATTCTATTATCAATCCTTTCATAGATGACCCTCAGCCCATTAATGAAAATAAAGAGGCCGAAATAGAGTGGCTAAAACAAACAGTAAGCCGATGTAAAGGAGCCCTTCAACAATTCCAGTTGAGGTCTAAATTATTATCAGAATCATTGACCCCAAATGCGGCATTGCTCAAATTTCAAGGAAGTTCAAATTTAAAAGTAGAGGACATTTTAAAGCGACAATCCGAACTTTTAACAACCCATGGCCTAAATATTATCTCGGTGAAAGGTGAGCCCGGGATCGTTGCAATTTCAATTGCACGGCCCGATAGAAAAGTCCTGCACCTTTTTCAAGTCTGGAAACAATGGAAACCAAATATTGAAAATGGAAATGATGAAATTTTGATTGGAATCAAAGAGGATGATAGTGATCTCTTATTCTT
>Ga0208900_1000112_pt1 | contig 49239 bp, 36 predicted proteins | sample AntAceMetag02UKK_FD_184763 | JGI IMG/M metagenome (GOLD analysis project Ga0208900, IMG submission 184763) | Saline lake microbial communities from Ace Lake, Antarctica - Antarctic Ace Lake Metagenome 02UKK (SPAdes) (version 2) | ecosystem: Environmental > Aquatic > Non-marine Saline and... | reverse complement strand
GAATATTCTTCACCCTCCACAGCTCTCACTTTCCAATAATAGGATTGATTAAATAGCAAGTAGGAATTTTGGTAAGCTGACAGCGGTGTAATCATGTCAACAATCGGGTTAGTAAAGTTTTCGTCAGTACTTACCAATATCTGGTATCCGGTGGCATTTACTACGGCCTCCCAGTCCACAATTACGTTAGGCATTAGTTCAGTATCTTCATCATCCGGTCCAACAAGCACAGGGGTGTCTATCCTATATTGAGCAAAAGCAAAGGCTGAGATTAATATTAATGATAATGCTGTAAATAATATCTTTTTCATATCTGATTAATTTTTAAAGTTGATTAAAAAATCCTTTACTTCACGATGAATTTTGCGTTTTGAATGTTATTTCCAGCTTTTACATTTAATAAATAAACTCCACTGACAAGATCATCGCAATTGAATGAAAATGTATTTTCACCTTTTGATTGATTTTTCAATTCGAATTGTTTAACCACTCTGCCCGAAATATCGTTTACACTGATTGCAACAGATCCATTTTTCTTAAGCACAAACGAAAGGTTTGCATTGCTATAAACCGGGTTAGGGTAAATATTAACTTCAATAGTATTGTTATCCTTAGCAGGAGTATAGGATTCAGGAATACCAACAGGCATGTGGTAGGTTTCGTCTCTGAATACACCGCGGCCAAAAGTTGCGCAGTAAATATCACCATAATTGTTTACTCCCGGATAAACAATAGCAGGCGAGGCAGGATCTGGTCCGTCAAGCACAAAACCGGCTTTGTAAACCCGTTGCTGTTGCATTCTTACCACCATGGCTTTACCAATTCCTGCGGCATCAATTGCCCACTCGGTATTTTCGTCCAATAGACCCTGGGTTGAATAAACACCAAGTTCGGTTCCAATTATTGCAGTTCCTGAATTGTGCATTTCAATTATTGATGAATAAATTGGTGTTTTCGGGAGGTTTCCTGTAATATCGCTAAATTTAATTGAATCGGTGGCATCGAGCGAATTCATCGATTGATAGATGTAGGAATCGTTACCATAGTTACCTAAGGTTACAATGATGTGTTCCGGATTTTTTGGGTCAACCGAAATAGAGGTTACATATCTATCCGTGATTTCTTCTGGCATTATTTCACTTACAGCTAATACACAGAATGGGCTTTGAATATCCCCTGATACTTTATCGTAAGAATCCTGAATATTTGCAACGCGATAGATATGTCCATTTTCAGTTCCTACGAAAAGGTAATTCCCACAATCTGAAATGCCAAGGCAGGAGGGTTTTGAGAGGTTACCAACAGTTTGGAGTACTTTCCATATATTCTTACGTCCGGGAAGTGTGGTGGCATAGGTAACTGTGCTGTCAAATTTCACGATATCGCGAGTCATATATACAGCGTTGTGTGTTGCAATAAAAAACTTGCTCTGTACAATATCTTTAACATAAATTGAATCGCCGGCAACAAGTGAGTCTTGTTCCAAAATGGCTGTAAACGGATAGCCCTTGCCGCCTTCCACGCCTTTATTTGTGCTGTGGCAAAGTATTACATCACCTTGATAATACGTTTTGTCTGCATAAAATTTAGTCAGCACTTTAGAATTCTCATCATTAAAGTTTTCCCATTTTACAAATGGAGTAATCACTGAGTTGGTGGTAGGCGGTGCAAAGTTCAGCGAAAAGCTTAACCCTTCATCACTGGTACGGTTCATATTTCCATCAAGGTCGCTAAGCATAAATGCTCTTGGATTGATAATTGACATTTGGCATGATCCACCCGATGCACCATAAATATTATTACCTGTTTGTGGGGTATTCCCGGTTCCTGTAACATATTGAACTCCTTTACTCTGTACTCCGGCAAGGTAGCTTTTCCGATTTCCCGATATGCCAAGAGTGTACACCTGGGTGTTGGAAAGTCCTCTAACTATTTGTTGGAATGAAACTCCTTGTCCTGAGAATGTACCAAAAGCAATACCCTGGCTGGTAGCTACAGCAAATTTTGTATTTGAATTGGGGAAAAACACATAATTATGATGCCCACGTGGAAGGTAATTAGAGAAACTGGGGAAAGCGCTTGTGGATATAGGACCCGCACCCCAGCTGTAAAATTCACCTGCACCCAATTGTTCACCAAGCCATAGGTCATCGCCGCCTAATAAAATCTTGTTTGGATTATTGGGGAAAACCGTGAGTGCCATGTTAAAGCAGGAGGATCCGTTATAGGGTTTCAGTGTTGAATTGGATCCGCCGGGGAAAATAATTTCCCATGTTTCTCCACGATCGCTTGAAAGGTAGGTATTCTGCATGTAGCCTAATGTTCCTGAACAAACCGCGTAATAAATATTGTCGTCTGATGGGGAAATTGCAATTTGGGTGCGACCCTGCAGTGATTCATTGCCAAGGTTTGTTACTTGCGAATAGGGACTGTTGGGTTCGCTAACATGTATCCAAACAGCCGAGTCTTGACCTGGAACAGGAACTTTTGTTGTGTCGATAAAACTCGATGGGCCTCTGTTGTATGTCTGATCGTTGGTGTCGATCAAGGTAAGATTTGTGGTGTTGTAATTGATGTGCATATTTAGCATATCCAAGTTGTATGGATTTCCTGATACGTTGGTAAACAAAGGATTGTTACCACCATCCGAAACATACACCTTATTGTTGAAAGTGGCCATTACTAAACCTGATGTTCCCACTTCAACGGCAGTACATTGTTCGTTTCCAAATACTTTTTCTCCCTCGAATTTTTCTTCAACAACGGTGTCGAAAGCTTTGATCTCGATGTCGGTATCCAATAACTCGTTGTATTCCCATTGTTGGGTTATTTCGTCAAAATACAAGCTGTCAACATACAAGGTGGTATTGGTGTAAACGGTAACGCCATAGATGGTCGAATCGCTTTCGTATCTCATTACTTTACTCCAGTTGTCTCCTTTATTATCAGAAAACCACAGTCCGGTATTTGTGGCCGAGTACAATCTGTTGTTAGCATTATCGAATGCAAGATCATAAACATAAGCAAAATCAACCGTATCGTTGTCTCCGGTAATACTTGGGATAGTTTCGGGCAAAACACTAAAATTGTCGCTATCCGATGATTTGAAAATCCCTTCGCCTACAATGCCACCGTAATAAATATTGTTTTGGGTGTATTGAACATCGTTAGTGCAGAAACCATCACCTGTTCCGGCATATATATTACCTTCGGCATCCTGTGTCATACAGGTAACTTTGAGATTTTGCCCTGCCTTATTAAGTTTTGTCCAGGTGGCTCCCAAATTTTTCGTATTCCAGATACCCCCGGTAGCCCCTGCCAAAATTAATGATTCATCACTTGCTTTACTATCAAATAACATCGCCCTTACAACTCCCGGAGCATTATCCGGACCCATCGATTCCCAATTGAGATTCAATGAGCTTCCCGATTTTAATGCCATTGCTTCTGCAACTTGTTGTGCTTTAATGGCATCAGCAGGATCAACTTTGTGTGTAATTTGATTGCTTCTTATTTTGTTAAGATATTCTGCTGCAATTTTTAATGCCGAATCACCTTGTTGTTCAAGCCTATCAGGCCCTGAAGTGAGACCTGTTGCAAGAATTATTGAGGTAATTCCCAGAATGAGTGTAAATAAACTAAGTGGTAAAAGTTTACTTTTCATGTTATTTAAATTTGATTAGTATGTATTATTCTTAATTTGCTTTGTCGGGTTCATCTGTTTATCTGATGTTAAAATACAAAACTGCTTACATTAATTAATGCTGAACCACGAATTAATTTTAAGCTTTATAAAAAAGAATCAAATGTACCGTTCGCTCTGATTTTTACTTGTTTATAATCAGAGATCGGTAAATTGAAATCAGTTATCGGTGTTGTAATTGAGTTTGCAATGTATTAAATTAGTACCTAAAAATCCTTAAATTTTGAATGAACAAAGTTGAAAAAAAAAATCCAACCAGACACTGCTTTTCTTCAATTCAAATCGATTTTAAATAAAAAACTGCATTTTTATAATAAAAATTCACAAAAAATAATTGTGTTTCATATCGCAAAGATAAGAAAATCAATATAATATAACGCTTTTTTCAAACCTTGTTAACTAAATGGGAAGTTTTATTTAAAACAAGAAAAAATAATATTTCCGGTATTCAACGATATATTTCCTAAAATCCGTAAGGATTTTTATCAGATCAATAAAACGTTGTAGTCCGGAATCCAAAGCAACATTCATATTAATCATCTTAAATCCGTTCAATCCGTTCAATCCGATGATGATAAAGAATCCGCTTGCGGATTCATGGTATCTCAAATAAAATCCGTTCAATCCGTTCAATCCGATGATGATAAAGAATCCGCTTGCGGATTCATGGTATCTCAAATAAAATCCGTTCAATCCGTTCAATCCGATGATGATAAAGAATCCGCTTGCGGATTCATGGTATCTCAAATAAAACCCGTTCAATCCGTTCAATCCGATGATGATAAAGAATCCGCTTGCGGATTCATGGTATTTCAACAATCAAATAATAAAATATGCGTTGATTGCAAAAATAAAATTTCAGCATAGTATTTGTAAGGCAATTCTTATTAAATGCTACTTTTGTCAGGAATTACGAAATTAATAACAGTCATTAAATAAAATAGATAACGTTTATGAAAATCTTAAGACTTCTGAATTACTTGATTATTGCCATGTTTTTACTTAGTTCCACAACAACAATGGCACAGGAAAACTTTTACAAGCTTCAATCGGCAGCAAAGGTTAAAACCAATAAAACCAAGGAGCAGGCCAGGGTAGGAATCTGCTGGAGTTACGCCGGTGCAGCTTTTCTTGAAGCTGAATGGTTGAAAACCGGAAAACCTGCGGTTGATATTTCTGCTATGGATGCTGTACATAATGCTTACCTGGAAAAGGCTTCCGTCTTTTTTGAATCAAACGATAAATTAAGGGTTGATCCTTCGGGGATAGCATTAGATTTTATATCACTAAGCAAAAAATATGGTATGGCTCCCGAAAACGCCTACATGTATCCTAAAAGTGAAATGATGAACAACCCGGAAAAAGAAGGCGAAATGGATGCAGTTTTGCGTGGAACAGTAAATATGGTAAAACAGCGTGGCGACGAGTTTACCGAAAGGTGGCAAGATATTTACAATTCCTCTTTAATGCGCTATTTGGGAGAAACCAAAATTAATTTCGACTACAATGAAAAAGAATACACACCAATTACATTTGCAGAATATTCAGGTTTATCGATGGATGATTATGTATTGATTGGCTCAGATTCAAAATCAACAATGAACAAAGAGTTTGATATTGATTTTAAAGAAAACTGGGGAAAGCACCAATTTTATAATGTTTCGCTCGATAACCTGACAAGTATTATTAAGAATGGAGTTAAGGAAGGATACTCCGTACTTTGGTATGGCATTGTAGATGATGCAAATATTTTTAAGGCTGAAAATATGGCCATTGTTCCGGCAGGAGATATGCCAGGGGTTAAAACCGATGAAGAGGCTTCGGAGGAAACAGAGTTTAAACCGGTTCCGGAAAAAGCGATTTCCCCGGAAATGAGAAGCACCAGGATTGAAAAAAATATTTCAAGTGAGCAGGATTATCTTTTAATTTATGGAATAAATAATGACCAGGAAGAAAATACTTATTTTGAAGCAAAATATGTTTGCAGTGCAGGAAACAAAGTGTTGAACCTTTCGATACCTTTTACCAAACTGAACACGATTTATTTGATGATAAATAAAAACGGACTACCGAAAACTGTTAAAAGCAGCCTTGGACTATAGTCCCGTTCAAAGTTCAAACTATTCATAAAAAAAAATCCCGCTCTTATGAGTGGGATTTTTTTTATATTTTTTGAATGTCATTTTCTTTTATCCATCCAACGCTACCGTTGGCAAGTTCTATTTCGTACCATTCGCCCACGTGATCGGTAATTTGAACTTTGGAGCCCTCGTGAATTACAAAAAGGTCGATTCCGGAGTCGCTTGGCGAACTTTTTACAGTTAGAGTAGGTGTGAATACAATGGCCTGGTGATCTTTAATAAACGAGTTGTATTTCTGGTTTGCCATTAAATAGCTTGTGCCTGCAATAAAAATAAATACCAGGCCAAGCCAGAATGAGATTTTTTTTGTCCAATAAATATTCGTGAGGAAAAAAAATAGCAGCATAATAACCACAATTGCAAAAGAGATCAGGCTCAAATATCCCCACTCATCTACTGTAAAAGTATAAAGAATGTTTTCCCACCACCTAACGTAAAATATTTCTGGTACTTGTTCAATTTTGTCAACAATCCGGTTATTTGCAATTTGGAGGTTGAATAAAATAGCTTCATCGTTGGGATTAATCTTTTCAGCTTTTTCGTAATACAAAATAGCTGATGGGATGCTGTTTATTTTAAAATACGCATTGCCGAGGTTATAGTAAAGTTCTGACGATTCCACCCCGTTGTGGATAGCTTTTTGATAAAGTTCGATGGCTTTTTCAAAGTTATCTTCGCCGTAATTTTTGTTGGCTTCTTCAATTAGCATCAAATTATCGTTGGCTCCGGCAAAGCCTGTTAGCATTATCAAGAATAATATGGCAACTGTTTTTCTCATTGTTTATGCTTGCAATTATTTTAGTTCGCGTTCAATTTTTGTAATAATGTCGAGTGCCTCCCGGTATGTTTTCCCCATGTTTTCCGATTTATTTCCGGGGGCAAACCTTGCATATTCCGTATTGTTAAGCGTTTCGATAAATTGATTTATGATTTCGGGCAGCACATTTTTTTTAGTTAAAACTCCCTTCACATTCTCCATCGACAGTTCGGCCTTTGGAATGCTTAGCTTGTCGCTTAAATACCCCCAAAGCGCTTGTGATATTTCAATGTAGAATTCGTTTTCCTTTGCTTCTTTTAAAAAGCTGTTGGCCAGTTTTAGTCTTTTTCTTGAAATCTTGGTGGCCTTTTTGGTTTTCATTTTCACGATGTCGCGGCGTTGTTTTACCGTGCGCCGCCATACAATAAGGATTATTAGTGCAATAATAAAAGGTGAAAAAAGCAGGATGAAAAATAAGTTGGATTTGAAAAAGAAAGTTCCTATTGGCCTTAATTGGTAGGGTGGGAGTTTGATATGCCTGATGTCTTTCCCGAGGTATTTAATTTCTTCTTTCCCCAAACCTGAGTACGATATTGTTTCGGCCTGGCCTTCGCCTTTGTGTACTTTAATTTTATACTCGGGCGAAGCAAGCGTTGTATAGGTGTTTTTGGCAACATCAAAATAGGAGAGGGTAACCGGTTTAATGGTAAAATCGCCAGGATTGCGGGGTATAATTAAATATTCAAAAGTTCTGATTCCCGACACTCCGCCGGAATTTGCTTTAATATTACTGCTTACATCAGGGTCGTAAACCTCAAAATCGGGCGGAAATGTTACCGTTGGCGGATCGATAAGTTCGATGTTGCCTTTTCCCTGTAAAGTAAATTTTAAAGTAATGGCCTCGTTGGTTTTAACTTCAGTTTCACTAATTTGCGTGTTGAAGGTAAAATTGCCAACTGCTCCACTAAAATCAGCCAGTTTGTTTTGTGTTGGCAGGGACTTCACATTTATTTTCAGGCTGTTCGACAACAATTGTTTTTCAACATTTTCGTAACGTTTATTAAAAAAGGGGTCGTTAAAAAAACTGTCGAAAAACGGGTCAGAACTTTTTCTTCGGCTGTTGCCCTTTTGTATTTGCGCCACGCATCCAATTTCGCCGGGCTCAATGGTCATCTCACCACTCCGTTGCGGGAAGAGTGCAAATTTTCTTATTTCGGCCACCACATACTCTTTCCCGTTAATTATTTCGCGTGTTTGCGACAAGTCTTTTTGGTTTTGTAAAAGGTCTTTTGCCCAAAATCCCGGGAATGATGAAATTTTGTTTAAATCTAAATTTGAAACCGGAATGTTTGTGAAAAGTTTATAGGTAACAATTGTTTGCTCGCCAAGGTACGGCGTAGGATTGCTAATAAAGGCACGCACGTATAAATCGTTGGAGGTGTCTTCGGGGTTTGAAGTTCCCGCTTCCTGCTGCGACGAACCTTTTACAACTTTAATGGTGAGGCTGTTGGAGGTAAAATTTTTTCCATCCACATTAATAGTAGCCCCGGGAATTGTAAATGTTCCTTCGCTCGTGGCTCTAAGTACATAAGCAAAAACATAGTCTGTTTTACTTGTAACCTTGCCATTAATTATTTGAACACTGGAGCTGGTGGATGTGTTTGGCCCCGAAAGTACCTGGAAATTGCTGATGTTTGGGCCATTAAAACCTTTGCCTTCGGCATTAACTTTAAAGTTCAATTGAAAGTTTTCACCCACCCTGACTACAGTTTTTGTCGTTGCAGTAAAGCTTACACCCTGAGCAAATAAATACTCTGTTCCAAAAATGAAGAAGGATAATAGTACAATGATAAAAGCCTTTTTCATTTGGGTATAAAATGGTGATTTATGATTTATTTGATTCATTTTTTTATTAAAGATCTTTGTTACCAATCTTTTTCTGATTTTACTTTTTTAGCGCTTTTCAGTTTCTCAAGCTTTATTTTTTCCAATGTTTTCTTTTCGTTGTCTTTCAAAGCCTGGAGCATTCGCTCTGCCTCTTCTTTCGAAATTTGCTTTGGCTGGGCTTGTTGTTGTTGCTCTTGATTATTTTGTTGTTGGTCTTGCTTTTGCTGATCTTGCTTTTGTTGATCCTCTTTTTGATCTTGCTTCTGTTGATCTTGTTTTTGTTGATCTTTTTGATCTTGCTTTTTATCTTGATCTTCCTGGTCTTTTTTGTCCTGGTTTTGATCTTGTTTCTGTTGCTCTTGTTGCTGCTGTTGCAGCTTACGGCGGGCATATTCAAGATTGTATTTACTGTCCTGGTCGTTTGGGTTTAAGCGCAGTGCATTTTTGTAAGCATTTATAGCCTCATCATATTTTTGCAGTCCCATCAGCGAATTTCCGAGATTATGGTAGGAGCCTGCCTTTTGTTCGGGAGGCAGGTTTTCCCCCGTGAGGCTTTCAAATTTCTTGACTGACTCTTCAAAGTTTTTTTGCTGGTACATGGCTCCACCCAGGTTGAATTCGCCCTTAAGCGATGATTGATTTTTTTCGAGTGCTTTCCGGTAATCTATTTCTGCCTTTTGGTAGTCGCCTTTTTCAAAGGAATCATTGCCTTTCCTTATAAATTTATTTTCACTTTGAGCCATAGCCTGGTGGCTTCCAATAAGTATTAGAAAACCTAACAGCGCAATGAATTTTATATTTTTAATATGTATCATTTTAAGATTCAGTTTTAACATCCGACTTTTTGTTTCCAAACAAATTTACATTCCTAAACCGTTTCCCCCTTCTTTCAAAAATTATAAATTCGATAAGCATCAGCAATAGAGCGAGTCCTATCAAATACTGGAACCTGTCTTCGTAGTCGGAGAATACCCGTGATTCAAACTCTGTTTTTTCAAGTTTATTGATCTCATCAAAGATTAATCCAAGCCCGGCCTGTGTGTTGTTGGCTCTTACATATTTACCATCACCGGCAGTAGCAATTTGCCTCAGCATATCTTCGTTCAATTTTGTAATAACGGTATTATTTTTCAGGTCTTTTTTAAAACCCTGCTGCATGCCGTATTTATCGTAAACCGGGATGGGCGCTCCTTCGGTTAATCCCATGCCGATGGTATAAACCTTTATTCCTTTTCCGAGGGCTTTTTTTGCAGCTTCAATAGCATCACCTTCATGGTCTTCACCATCGGTAATAATAATTATGGCTTTTTCGTGATCGTTTTCCGAGAAGGATTCGATTGAAAGTTCGATAGCTTCGGCAATTGCCGTTCCCTGGTTAGGAACAATATCGGTATTGATGGTTGATAAAAATAGTTTGGCAGCCGAATAATCGGTGGTTATTGGCAGTTGGGTGTAAGCATTGCCGGCAAAAACAACAATCCCGATACGATCATTTTTCAGGTCGTCCACAAGTTTCGAAATGGATTGCCTTGCCCGTTGAATACGGTTGGGTTTGATATCTTCGGCCAACATACTATTCGATACATCCACAGCAATTACAATATCAATACCTTTACGCTGAACAGTTTCGAGTTTTGAGCCAATTTGCGGGTTGGCCAATCCAACAATAATTAGCGAATATGCCAAAAGCAAAAGGATAAATTTCAGGTAGGGTTTACTTCTCGATACATCGGGCATAAGTTTAGAGATGAGATGTGATTCTCCAAAATTTTTCAGGGCCCTTTTCTTCCATGCTATCATGAGCCAAAAGAGCATGATGAAAAATGGGATCATCAATAATCCATAAAAATAAACCGGTTGGGCAAATCTAAAAATCTGCATTTTTTATTTTATAATATTATTATGGTGTGGTTCTGAACCACGTATTTTTTAAAAAAATTTCTAATCCAAATAATACCAGTGCAAGCAATGCAAAAGGCATGAATTCTTCACTTTTTTTGTGGAATTCGGTAACATCAATTTTTGATTTTTCGAGTTCGTCAATTTCTTTGTAAATGTCTTTCAGTTTATTATTTGAGGTTGCCCTGAAGTATTTTCCATCCGTCATTGCTGCAACATCCTGGAGCAACTTTTCATCTATTTCAACTTTCATATCCTGGTACCTGGTGCCAAAGGGCGTTTGAACAGGGTAGGGGGCTGTACCCATGCTACCAGCGCCAATGGCATAAATTCGTATGCCATACAATTTGGCAATTTCTGCTGCCGAAACCGGGTCAACCGCCCCCGAATTATTTACTCCATCGGTTAAAATAATAATAACCTTGCTGATGGCCTTGCTTTCGCGAAGCCTCGAAACTGCAGTGGCCAGGCCATCGCCAATGGCGGTACCATCTTCAATCATGCCACTTTTAATATTTCTAAACATTTCATCGAGAACAGTGTGGTCGGTAGTGAGGGGAACCTGTGTAAATGTTTCGCCGGCAAATACCACGAGTCCAACCCTGTCGTTTGGCCTGCCTTTTATAAAATCGATGGCTACATTTTTTGCAGCATCAAGGCGGTTTGGTTTTAGGTCTTCGGCAAGCATACTACTCGAAATATCCATGGCCATCACAATATCGATACCTTCGATTGAAATATCCTTGCTGCTTGAAGTTTTTTGCGGCCTGGAAAGGGCTACAATCAAAAGCGCTATGGCAATAATTCTTAATGCAAACAGGAGATGATAAAAAATCCTGCGGCCCGAACTTTTCATCCCTGCAAAGGGCAGCGTTGTCGATAATTGTATTTCAGCTTTGCTTCGGTTATTTTTGTACCAATACCACACACCCATAAGTGGGATGACCAGCAAGAGGTAGAAAAATTCCGGATTTGCAAATTCTAAATTATTCAGCATTTCTATGGTTTCTTTTATCTGGTTTGGTCTTTTTCTGTGTTAACAATTTCGGGTTTATCATTAATCCTTTCCACTTCGGCATTTATTATTTCGGCCTGATTTGGTGGAGTGGTAGTCGTGGTTTGCTTTACAAAATCCTCGGCATCAACCATGCTTTTTTCATGATCTTCGGGCCGTGGCTTATACTTTGCAAATTTTGCCAGGTCGGCAAGTTCGAGTATTTCCCGGAGTTTTCCCAGGGACGATTTATCAATTTTAGCACCTGAAAATGCTCGTATTGTTTCCCAGGTTGTCATTTCGGTCGAGTTAATCGAAAACCTGCCTTCGATGTATTCCCTTAAAATATCAGTTAATTTGGAGTGATATTCTTTTACCTGATCGCGTTGCCAAAGTTTTTCATTTTTGAGTTTTTCAAGTTCCTCGTAAGCAATGCGGTGTGGAGGCAGGCCAGGCTTCGGCTTTTTTGCAATTATGGGTTGATTGGCTTTTTTCTTTTTTAAATAATAAATGAGGCCAACTATTAATAAAACAAACAAAATACCGGCAAGCGCCCAGGGCCATATTTCGGCAAATGAAAGTGGTGCCTGCATTGGCCCTTTAATTGGCTTAATTGCCAGGGTAGTATCCACATCAACCGTGAAGACGTTTAACAAATAAGGTTCAGTTTCAACGGTGTTTTCATTTTGCTTGCCGTAATTAAACTGCAAAGGTCTGATTACATAATATCCGGTGTCGAATGTTGTAAGGGTGAGGGTTTGCTCAATATTCATAAAACCATCACCGGTGAGCGTAGTATCAATTTTTGATTTGTTTACAATTTCAATTTTATCGGGCAAAGTATCGCTTAACACCGGCCAATTGAATGGGATTGATTCAGGTACTTGTAATTTGAGTTTGAAACCTACCTGGTCGCCAATCAAAATGACGTTTGTGTCGAGTTTGGCATCCACGCGCACATCCTGGGCATTGGTGCTAATGCTCCAAATTGCAATGAATAAAGCAATGATATATTTTAGATATTTCATTTTCGCTATTAACTAATTTTAGGCTCTCGATTCCCTGCGTTTAAAAAGGCCGATAAGCTGCCTTACATAATCCTGATCGGTTCGGATGTAGGTTGCATCAGTACCACATTTTATAAAAACCCGTTTCAGTTTGGTTTCATTTTCGCGATACCAATTTTTATAGGATTCTCTAACCTGTTTCCTGGCGGTGTCAACCCAAACGTTCTTACCTGTTTCTGCATCTTTGAATTTGCTTAAACCGATGTTTGGCAGTTCCGTTTCACGGGGGTCAAAAATTTTTATGGCCGTAACATCGTGTTTATTGCCTGCAATTTGCAAGGCCTCCTGGAAGTTTGAATCCACAAAATCGGAAAGTACAAAAGCGGTGCATCTTTTTTTAATTACGTTGGTGAGGTAGCGCAGCGATTCCGAAATTTTGGTTCCCTTGCTTTCACTTTTAAAATCGATGAGTTCCCTGATAATTCTTAAAATATGGGAGGTGCCTTTTTTAGGTGGAATAAATTTCTCGATTTTATCGCTGAAAAAAATCACACCTACCTTATCGTTGTTTTGTATTGCCGAAAAAGCCAAAACAGCAGCAATTTCGGTAATCATCCCTTGTTTCATCGTGGTGGTGGTGCCAAACTCATTCGATCCACTTACATCGATTAGCAGCATGACGGTGAGTTCGCGTTCTTCTTCAAATATTTTAATGTAGGGATGGTTGAACCGTGCGGTAACATTCCAGTCGATGCTGCGTATATCATCGCCGTACTGGTATTCGCGCACCTCGCTAAAAGCCATACCCCTTCCTTTAAAAGCACTGTGGTATTGCCCCGAGAATATCTGGTGGGACAATCCGCGTGTTTTAATTTCTATTTTGCGTACTTTTTTAAAAATCTCTGAAGTTTCCATCGCGAAGAAAAATACCTTTTGGCTTGAATAAATTTTGTGTTTTCAATTCTATTTCACCAATAATTATGGTACATCAATGGTATTGAGTATTTCGTTGATGATTTCCTCGGTGGTAACGTTTTCGGCTTCGGCCTCATAAGTAAGTCCAATGCGGTGGCGCATCACATCATGGGCAACGGCCCTTACATCTTCAGGAATCACGTATCCCCTGCGTTTGATAAAGGCATAAGCTTTTGCCGCGAGCGCCATGTTTATTGATGCCCTGGGTGAAGCCCCAAAGTTGATGAGTCCTTTGAATTTTGAAAGTTTAAATTCGGAGGGATACCTGGTGGCAAAAACTATATCTGTAATATAATTTTCAATTTTCTCATCCAAATAAACTTCGCGGGTAACCTCACGCGCCCTGAGTATATTTTCAGGTTTTACAACCTTGTTGGGTTTTACATTTGAATAGCTGATATTCTGGCGAAGGATTATTTTCTCTTCCTCTTTTTCAGGATAAGAAATAATTACCTTGAGCATGAACCTGTCAACCTGGGCTTCGGGCAAAGGGTATGTTCCCTCCTGTTCGATTGGGTTTTGGGTTGCAAGTACTAAAAAAGGGGTGGGAAGTATAAAGGTTTCGGTGCCAATGGTAACCTGCCTTTCCTGCATGGCTTCAAGCAGGGCGCTTTGTACTTTAGCCGGCGATCGGTTAATTTCGTCGGCAAGAATAAAGTTTGAAAAGATGGGGCCTTTTCGTACAACAAACTCTTCGTTTTTTTGGCTGTAAATAAGTGTACCCAAAAGGTCGGCGGGGAGTAGGTCGGGTGTAAACTGGATGCGGCTGTAACCTGCATCGATTGATGCAGCGAGTGATTTGATGGCAAGGGTTTTTGCCAATCCCGGAACGCCCTCCAATAATATGTGGCCATCGGCCAATAAGCCTATCAGCAATCTTTCTACCATCTGTTTTTGACCAACAATAACCTTGTTCATTTCAAGGTTGATTAGGTCGATGAAAGCGCTTTCCTGCTGTATTTTCTCATTTAGTTCTTTGATGCTTGTATTGATCATTATTTAATGTTTTTTTATGATGCGCAAAGATAACTCTGAGGTAATTTTCAAATTATTGATTATGAGTTAAAAGTTGTTAACCAAGAGGTTAACATCTGTTAAACTGATGCCTTTAGAAGCTCTCTATAATTCAGCATTTCAGAGGGTTTAGCGGATTATTTGGTTTAACTATAAATAAAAAACGACATCCATTAAGATGTCGTTTTAAATACAATATTTTAGTGTGCAATAAATTAGGCTTGTGCCGTGGGACCTCCCAGTTTAAAAGGCATGTTATCCATTTCTGATTCCTGTATAGAACCATGCATCGATTCAAATTTCCTGATATTATCCTGAAGGGCTTTCAGTAATTTCTTGGCATGTTGTGGGGTAAGTATTATCCTCGATTTTACTTTAGCTTTAGGAATTCCGGGTAACATCTTAATAAAATCGACAACAAATTCGGAGCGGGAGTGCTGGATAATTGCAAGATTTGCATAAGTTCCTTCAGCAACCTCATCGCTCAATTCGATATTTAGTTGTCCTTTGTTTGGCTTATTTGCTTCCATGATAATTAGTTTTTGTTATAACAAATAAAGCAAAAACCAAAAGCTGATATCTTCTGGTTTTTGCTTTGCTAATGTTTATTATTGATATTCTTGTCGATGCCTGGGATGAACAAGTGTTTCATATTCTTCCTTGGATCCTACAATTAAATCTTCGTATTCCCTAAGACCTGTACCCGCGGGTATTTTATGACCAACAATTACATTCTCTTTCAAACCGTTCAAAGTGTCAGATTTTGCATTGATAGATGCATTTGTGAGCACCTTGGTAGTTTCCTGGAATGATGCCGCGGAAATAAAGCTGTTGGTTTGAAGTGATGCTTTGGTAATACCCTGAAGTACCTGTCGTGCCGTTGCCGGTTGGGCGTCTCTTGAATCGATAAGTTGTTTGTCTTTACGTCTCAATTGCGAAATCTCATCTCTGAGTTTACGCGACGAAACTATTTGTCCGGCTTTAAAGATGCCTGAGTCTCCTGGTTCGATAACTACTTTTTTGCCAAATATCCAGTCATTTTCTTCCTGGAAATCAAGTTTATTTACCAGTTCTCTTTCAAGGAATTTTGTATCGCCCGGGTCATCTACTTCAACCTTACGCATCATTTGGCGAACAATGGTTTCGAAGTGTTTGTCGTTAATTTTAACACCCTGCAAACGGTAAACCTCCTGAATTTCGTTCACAATATATTCCTGAACTTTCATTGGTCCTTTAATGGCAAGAATATCTGCCGGGGTGAGTGCTCCTTCCGATAATGATGTACCGGCTTTAACAAAGTCGTTCTCCTGGGCTAATATTTGTTTTGATGTAGGAATAAGGTAGCGTTTTTCTTCACCTGTTTTCGAGGTGATAATAATCTCTTTGTTATCTCGCTTAAGTTTTTTACCAAACGAAACAATACCATCAATTTCTGATACTTTGGCAGGATCAGAAGGGTTTCTGGCCTCAAATAATTCGGTTACACGAGGCAAACCACCAGTGATATCACCAGATTTTCCAATTGTTCTTGGTATCTTTACCAGGATATCTCCTCCTTTTACATTCTGGCCATCTTCAACCGAAATATGTGCTCCGGTAGGAAGGTCATAAGTTTTAATTTCTACACCTCCTGAATCCAGAACAGTGATGGATGGGTTTTTGGTTTTTTGCTTGGTTTCGATAATTACCTTTTCGTTGTAGCCTGTTTGTTCATCAGATTCAACACGGTAGGTTTTTCCTTCAAGAACACTGTTAAACCTAAGCTTACCACCAACATCAGAAATGATGACGGCATTGTAAGGATCCCAAACGCAAATAACATTACCTTTCGATATTTTATCCCCGACCTTATTGTGTAGATTTGAACCGTAGGGAATATTGTGTGATGCCAGCGAGATACCAGTTTTTTCATCAACAATACGCATTTCTGCTGATCGACCTATAACTACATCGTATGTAACCCCTTCATGATTTTTATAGGGTACGGTTCTTAGTTCATCAATATGAAGAATACCTTCAAATTTTGCTTCAATTTTGGATTGTGACGAGATGTTTCCACCGGCCACACCACCAACGTGGAATGTACGCAGCGTAAGCTGTGTTCCGGGTTCACCAATCGATTGAGCAGCAATTACTCCAACAGCTTCCCCTTTCTGAACCATTTTTCCGGATGAAAGGTTGCGTCCGTAGCATTTCGCACAAACACCGCTTTTGGCTTCGCAGGTTAATACCGATCTTATTTCAACTGCTTCAATTGGAGAATCTCCAATGAGCTTTGAATAATCTTCATTTAGTTCTTCGCCGGCTGCAATAATTAAATCGCCTGTCAGTGGGTGATAAATATCATGGAGCGCGGTACGTCCAAGGATTCGATCGTAGAGTGTTTCTACAATCTCTTCATTTTTCTTTAGCGCGGTTGTTGTTAATCCACGCAAAGTACCACAGTCAGGTTCTGAAATAATCACATCCTGAGCCACATCAACCAAACGACGTGTAAGGTAACCAGCATCGGCTGTTTTTAGCGCCGTATCAGCCAAACCTTTACGGGCACCGTGTGTAGAGATAAAGTATTCAAGTACCGTTAAGCCTTCTTTAAAGTTAGAAAGAATGGGGTTCTCGATAATCTCACCACCCGTGGCTCCCGATTTTTGGGGTTTTGCCATCAGTCCACGCATGCCTGAGAGCTGACGAATTTGTTCTTTACTACCCCTTGCACCAGAATCGAGCATCATATAAACAGAATTGAAACCTTGTTTATCTTTTGCAAGCTGATCCATCAGGGTGCGTGTAAGTTTTGAATTGGTGTGTGTCCAGATATCCAGAATCTGGTTGTACCTTTCGTTTCCGGTAATAAAGCCCATGCCGTAGTTAGAAAGAACTTCCTCAACTTCCTCGTTAGCCTGAGCTACCAGTTCTCCTTTTACTTCGGGAATAATAACATCGCCAAGGTTAAAAGATAGTCCACCACGGAATGCCATGGTAAATCCTAATTTCTTAATATCGTCTAAGAATTTGGATGTGGTGGCAGTGTTGGTTTTTTTAAGGATATCACCAATAATATCGCGCAAAGCTTTTTTGGTTAATACCTGGTTGATATAACCATATTCTTCAGGCACTCTCTGGTTGAAAATAACCCGGCCAACTGTGGTTTCAATAAGTGTTTGTTTAATGCTTCCATCATCCTGTTTAACAGGAATCCGAACTTTAATAATAGCGTGAAGATCAACTTTGTTTTCGTTGTAAGCTATGATTACTTCTTCGGGAGAATAAAATTTGTATCCTTCCCCTTTTACAGGATTTTCAGGAATATGTGCCCGGGCTTTGGTAATATAATACAGGCCAAGAACCATGTCCTGCGATGGTACCGTAATTGGAGCGCCATTGGCAGGATTAAGAATATTGTGGGAAGCCAGCATTAAAAGCTGTGCTTCAAGAATTGCTGCGTTGCCCAAAGGAACGTGAACAGCCATCTGGTCGCCATCGAAGTCAGCATTAAAAGCCGTACAGGCTAAGGGATGCAATTGGATGGCTTTTCCTTCGATTAATTTAGGCTGGAAAGCCTGAATACCTAAGCGGTGAAGGGTAGGAGCACGGTTTAACATTACCGGATGTCCTTTAAGAATGCTTTCGAGAATATCCCATACTACCGGGTCTTTTCTGTCAACAATTTTCTTAGCTGATTTAACCGTTTTTACGATGCCTCTTTCGAGCATCTTACGAATAATGAAAGGTTTAAACAGCTCGGAGGCCATGCCTTTTGGCAAACCACATTCGTTAAGATTTAGTTCGGGACCAACAACAATAACCGAACGGCCTGAATAGTCAACACGCTTTCCGAGCAGGTTTTGACGGAAACGACCTTGCTTCCCTTTCAGGCTGTCGCTTAACGATTTCAAAGCCCTGTTCGATTCGGTTTTAACCGCATTGGCTTTTCTTGAATTATCAAAGAGTGAATCAACGGCTTCCTGCAACATGCGTTTTTCGTTCCGCATAATTACGTCAGGAGCCTTGATTTCGATTAATCTTTTCAAGCGGTTGTTACGGATAATTACCCTTCGGTAAAGGTCGTTCAGGTCGGAAGTAGCGAATCTGCCGCCATCAAGCGGAACAAGTGGGCGCAATTCGGGAGGGATTACCGGAACAACTTTTACGATCATCCATTCAGGACGATTCTCAATTCTGTTGCGTGCATCCCTGAAAGCTTCCACAACCTGAAGTCGTTTTAGTGCTTCAGCTTTACGTTGTTGCGAGGTTTCATTATTGGCCTTATCACGCAGAAAAAACGAAAGTTCATCAAGGTCTAAGCGGGCCAATAAATCGTGAAGCCCCTCGGCGCCCATTTTTGCAATAAACTTGTTGGGGTCCTTATCGTCGAGATATTGATTTTCGGGAGGAATAGTTTCCATGATATCGAAATACTCTTCCTCTGTTAAAAAATCAAGATACTCTATACCATCATCGGCTTTTATGCCGGGGTTAATTACGACATATCTTTCGTAATAAATAATTGTATCGAGCTTTTTGGTTTGTAGTCCTAACAAAGCCCCGATTTTATTGGGGAGCGATCTAAAAAACCAAATGTGGGCTACGGGCACAACCAATTGGATGTGGCCGGCTCTTTCGCGTCTGACTTTTTTTTCGGTAACTTCAACACCACAGCGATCACAAACAATACCTTTGTATCTTATTCTCTTGTATTTTCCGCAGTGACATTCCCAATCCTTGACAGGGCCGAATATTCTTTCACAGAATAAACCATCTCTTTCGGGTTTATAGGTTCTGTAATTAATTGTTTCGGGCTTTAATACTTCTCCATGCGAACGCTCAAGGATGGTTTCGGGTGAAGAAAGGCTAATGGTAATTTGTGAAAACTCGCTTTTTACAAGGGATGTATCTTTTCGAAAAGCCATTAATGAATTGTATTTATATGATTTTTTTTTAAAAAAATAATAATAAATTCCGATCTGTTAATCGAAAGTTACGTTAAGACCAAGACCTCTTAACTCGTGAATCAATACATTGAATGATTCGGGTATTCCCGGTTTGGGCATTGGATCGCCTTTAACGATTGACTCGTAGGCTTTTGCACGACCAATTACATCGTCAGATTTAACTGTAAGAATTTCCTGAAGTATGTTTGAGGCTCCATAAGCTTCAATAGCCCATACTTCCATCTCACCAAAACGCTGCCCGCCAAACTGTGCTTTACCACCCAATGGCTGTTGTGTAATTAGTGAATAAGGCCCAATAGATCTGGCGTGCATTTTATCATCAACCATGTGGTGCAACTTAAGCATGTAAATATACCCAACGGTTGCTGGCTGATGGAATCGTTCACCGGTTCCTCCATCGTACAGATAAGCTTTACCATTTTCTGGTAAGCCGGCATCTTTCATGTAACCGTTAATCTGATCAATATTGGCACCGTCAAAAATTGGCGTTGCAAAACTCAAACCCAATTTCTTACCTGCCCAGCCTAGTACAGTTTCGTAAATCTGGCCAAGGTTCATCCTTGAAGGTACACCAAGCGGGTTTAATACAATGTCAACAGGAGTTCCGTCTTCGAGGAATGGCATATCTTCTTCACGTACAATACGTGCAACAATACCTTTGTTACCATGTCGTCCGGCCATTTTATCGCCTACTTTTAGTTTACGTTTTTTTGCAACATAAACTTTTGCCATTTTAACAATTCCGTTTGGCAGATCATCACCAACAGTGGCAACAAACTTTTTACGATTGAAAATACCAAGGATTTCTTTATGCTTAATTACATAATTATTGATTAGTTTGGCAATAAGAATGTTTTTGTCTTTATCGGTAGTCCATTTGTTGGGATTGATTACCATGTAATCGATAGCCAACAACTGCTTTTGTGTAAATTTTGTTTTCTTTGGAAATATCTCTTCTTTGAAATTATTGTGAACTCCCTGCGAAACCTTGCCACTGACTAAAATCATCAGTTTGTCAACAAGTTTATTCTTAAGGTTTGCCGATTCTTTTTTGAATTCTTTTTCGAGTTCTGCAATTTCATCGCTTTCTTTTCCTTTAACTCTGCGGTCTTTTATAACTCTTGCAAAAAGTTTTTTATTAATTACCACACCTTGCATCGAAGGAGGAGCTTTAAGTGATGCGTCTTTAACATCGCCAGCTTTGTCGCCAAAAATAGCCCGCAGTAGTTTTTCTTCGGGTGTAGGATCCGATTCACCTTTAGGTGTAATTTTACCAATAAGGATATCTCCCTCGCTTACTTCGGCTCCAATCCTAATCAAGCCATTTTCGTCAAGATCTTTTGTTGCTTCTGACGATACGTTTGGAATGTCGTTAGTAAGTTCTTCAACACCACGTTTGGTATCACGAACCTCGAGAACAAATTCTTCAATATGCACCGAAGTAAAGATATCATCTTTCACTACTTTTTCGGAAAGAACAATAGCATCCTCAAAATTATAACCTTTCCAGGGCATAAATGCAACCATGAGGTTACGGCCAAGTGCCAGCTCTCCATTACGGGTTCCATAGCCTTCGCAAAGCGGCTGATGTTTTACAACCTTTTGGCCTTTCTTAACAATGGGTCTAAGGTTGATGGAAGTATTTTGATTTGTTCGTTGGAATTTAGTAAGTTGATAGGTTTTTTTATCATCATCAAAACTTACAAGCCTTTCGTTCTCAATTCTTGTATAATGAACAGTTATTTGGTTTGCATCAACATACTCGATTACTCCATCGCCTTCTGCCTGAATTAGTACCCTTGAGTCGCGTGCCACTCCGCCTTCAATACCTGTCCCAACAATTGGAGCTTCAGCTTTAAGTAGCGGCACAGCCTGGCGCATCATGTTCGATCCCATCAGGGCGCGGTTAGCATCATCATGCTCAAGAAATGGAATGAGCGAAGCAGCTACCGAGGCAATTTGGTTTGGAGCCATATCAATAAAATCGACATTTTCCTTTGGTTCAATAGGATAATCGGCCTGGTAACGAACCTTGACTTTATCTTTAACAAAGGTGCCGTCTTCGTTCAGTAGCGAGTTTGCTTGTGCAATAATTTTATTTTCTTCTTCTTCGGCGCTGAGGTAAATTTCATCAACATCCAAAAGAACTTTGCCGTTATCAACCTTTTTATAAGGTGTTTCGATAAAGCCAAGCTTATTTATTTTAGCAAATACACACAGCGAGGAAATTAGCCCGATGTTCGGGCCTTCGGGTGTTTCGATTGTGCAAAGGCGGCCATAGTGGGTATAGTGAACGTCGCGAACCTCGAAACCGGCCCTTTCTCTTGACAAACCGCCGGGTCCCAAAGCCGATACCCTTCTTTTGTGGGTAAGCTCCGAAAGCGGGTTGGTTTGATCCATAAACTGCGAAAGCTGGTTTGTACCAAAAAATGAGTTGATTACCGATGATAATGTTTTCGCGTTGATAAGATCGGTTGGTGTGAACACTTCATTATCTCTAACATTCATTCGCTCGCGTATTGTTCTCGCCATACGGGCAAGTCCAACACCAAATTGTGCGTAAAGCTGCTCTCCAACAGTTCTTACACGGCGATTGCTCAAGTGGTCGATATCATCAATCTCACGTTTGGCATTCACCATTTCGATGAGGTATTTTATAATAGAAATAATATCCTCTTTGGTGAGCACCTTAGTGTCCATCGGAACATCAAGTTTCAATTTTTTATTGATCCTGTATCTTCCAACATCTCCAAGGTCGTATCTTTTATCCGAAAAGAAAAGCTTTTCGATGATACCCCTGGCTGTTTCTTCATCAGGTGGTTCAGCGTTTCTTAGCTGTCTGTAGATAAATTCAACAGCTTCTTTTTCGGTGTTCGTGGTATCTTTTTGAAGCGTATTAAAAATGATTGAATAGTCGATACTATCCGATTCATCTTTATGAATTAAAACGGTATCTACACCAGATTCCGCGATTTGGTCGATGTGGCTGGCTTCAAGAACAGTTTCACGGTCGATAATTACTTCAGTTCTTTCGATCGAAACAACTTCACCGGTATCTTCATCTACAAAATCTTCAATCCACGATCTTACCACACGGGCTGCAAGACGGCTGCCAATAAATTTTTTCAAATTGGTTTTATTAGCCTTTACTTCTTGGGCAAGATCAAATATCTCAAGAATATCCTTATCAGTTTCGTAACCAATGGCCCGCAACAATGTTGTTACCGGGAGTTTTTTCTTTCGGTCGATGTACGCATACATCACCTGGTTAATATCCGTGGTAAACTCCATCCATGATCCTTTAAAAGGAATTATCCTTGCTGAGAATAATTGTTGACCATTGGCATGGTAGCTGGTACCAAAAAATGCTCCGGGCGACCTGTGCAGTTGGGATACAACCACTCTTTCGGCACCATTAACTACAAATGTGCCTTTTGGCGTCATGTAGGGAATCTGGCCAAGATAAACATCCTGAATTATTGTTTCAAAGTCTTCATGTTCGGGGTCAGTGCAATAAAGCTTAAGCTTAGCTTTAAGTGGTACACTGTAGGTAAGACCTCTTTCAATGCATTCATCAATGGAGTATCTTGGTGGATCGATAAAGTAATCCAAAAATTCAAGAACAAAATTATTTCTCGCATCAGTAATTGGAAAATTTTCGCTAAAAACTTTGTAGAGTCCTTCATCTACGCGATTTTCAGGATTTGTTTCCAATTGAAAAAAGTCTTGAAAAGATTTTAATTGTATGTCGAGAAAATCAGGATATTCTGATTTAATTTTAGTTCTTGAGAAACTTATTCTTTCAGCGAATTCCTTGGCCAATGTTGTAAGATTTTGATTATGAATAAGATAAGAAAATACAAATACTGTATTCTATAATACAAAGAAATATAGACTCTGCACAGCATGGCTGACAGAAGTCTATATTTCTTAGACAAGCGTTTTATAAAAGCTACTTAATTTCTACTTCAGCACCAGCTTCTTCAAGTTGCGATTTGAGTGCTTCAGCTTCGTCTTTCGATACAGCTTCTTTGATTGCTTTAGGAGCTGAATCAACAAGTGCTTTTGCTTCTTTAAGACCGAGGCTGGTTAGCTCTTTTACAAGTTTAACAACAGCAAGTTTTGATTGGCCTGCTGCTTTGATGATAACATCAAATTCAGTTTGTTCTTCAGCAGCATCATCGTCAGCGCCTGCAGCAGGGCCGGCAATTACAGCAGCTGCAGCCGCAGGCTCAATACCATATTCGTCTTTTAAAATCTGAGCGAGTTCGTTAACTTCTTTTACTGTCAGACCAACTAATTGTTCTGCAAAAGTTTTTAAATCTGCCATTTTATAGTTTATTTTAATGAATGTTCGTAATTAATAAATAGATGATGATAGTTTTTATGATTCCTTCTCTGAAAGAGTTTTGAGTATGCCTGACAGTTTATGTCCTCCCGACTGAAGTGCGGAAATAACATTTTTAGCAGGTGATTGAAGTAATGCAATGATATCTCCGATAAGTTCATCTTTTGATTTGATGTTTTCGAGAATATCGAGTTGATTTTCACCAATGTAAATTGATTCAGCAACATAAGCACCTTTCAATTGCGGCTTGTCTGATTTAAATTTCTTGCGAAATTCTTTGATAAGTTTTGCAGGATCATTTCCAACTTCCGAAAACATTACAGAAGTAGGTCCTTTGAGAATATCAAATAATTCCACAAAATCCTTTTCAGATTTTTCCATTGCTTTTTTCAGCAACGTGTTCTTAACTACAAGAAGATTGATCTCCTTTTTAAAGCACATTCTTCTAAGCTCGCTCGAAACTCCGGAATTTAAACCACCAATATTGGTGATGTAAAAGTTAGAAGCAGCATTGAGTTTTTCGGAAAGTACTGATATAGTTTGATTTTTTTCCTCTCTGGTCATTATTTCGTTCTCCTCATTTTACTGAAGTTTACGCGTTTACTATGGATTTTGGGTCAACTTGTATCCCATAACTCATAGTACTCGACATATAAATGCTCTTTACGTATGTACCCTTGGATGCCGATGGTTTTAATTTCATTACCATGGTTAAAAGCTCTTTAGCGTTATCAAGTATCTTTTGGTTATCAAAAGACGTCTTGGCAACTGCGGCATGTATAATACCTGTTTTATCCACTTTAAAATCAATTTTACCAGCCTTCACATCATCAACAGCTTTTTTGATATCCATTGTTACCGTTCCGGTTTTAGGATTGGGCATAAGCCCTCTGGGTCCTAAAATCCTACCTAAGGGGCCAACTTTTGGCATTACGTTAGGTGTAGTGATAACAACATCAATATCGGTCCAGCCGCCTTTGATTTTCTCAACATATTCATCCAGACCGAAAAAATCGGCTCCGGCAGCTTTGGCTTCCTCTTCTTTGTCAGGCGAGCACAATACCAAAACGCGTACAGTTTTTCCTGTACCGTGAGGTAAAGTAACCGAACCCCTGACCATTTGATTAGCCTTACGTGGGTCAACACCCAGTCGGATATCCAGATCTATCGAAGCATCAAACTTGGTAGTTGTGATGTCTTTAACAGTCTTAATTGCATCCGCCAGTGCGTAGTTAGCATTTTTATCGAATTTCGCTAAAGCTTCTTTACGTTTTTTAGTCAATTTTCCCATTTGCGAATCCTTTTAAATTTTTAACAAATGCTTTAACACAACTTTAGTTTTTTCCTACAGAAAAAGTTCCTTTAACCGTAATTCCCATGCTTCGGGCAGTTCCTGCAACCATTCTCATTGCCGATTCAACAGTAAAACAATTTAAATCTTTCATTTTACCTTCAGCAATAGCTTGTACCTGATCCCATGAAACTGAAGCAATTTTCTTCCGGTTTGATTCAGGAGAACCTTTCTTCTGTTTGGAAATTTCCATTAGTTGTACTGCAACTGGCGGAGATTTGATTATGAAATCAAAAGATTTGTCCCTGTAAACAGTAATGATAACAGGCAGCACCTTACCGGCCTGTTCCTGTGTACGACCATTAAATTGTTTACAAAACTCCATAATGTTCACACCTTTTGCACCTAATGCAGGTCCAACAGGTGGAGATGGATTGGCAGCTCCTCCTTTGATCTGTAACTTTATTAATCCGCTAACTTCTTTTGCCATTTTGTTATTACTTAATAAATTGAATTTCCACAACATAAATTTATGTTGTGGTAAAAACGAACATTATTCTTTTTCAACCTGCATAAACCCAAGTTCCAGTGGTGTTTTTCTACCGAAGATTTTAACCATCACTTTCAATTTCTTCTTCTCTTCGTTAATTTCTTCAATCACACCGCTAAAACTGTTAAAAGGGCCATCGGTAACAGTAACAGTTTCTCCAACAATAAAAGGCACATTCACTTCTTCTGCCTGATCTGCAAGCTCGTCAACTTTTCCAAGTATTCTTTTCACTTCGGATTCGCGCATTGCATCGGGTTCACCACGGGTGCCCAGAAATCCAAGAACATCAGGTACGCTTTTAACGATGTGAGGAATCTCTCCTATGAGTGCTGCCTCCATTAAAACATAACCTGGGAAATAGTTTCTTTCCTTACTGATTTTCTTTCCTTTTCTTATCTGAAAAACTTTTTCTGTTGGAATGAGTACCTGTGAAATATAGTCCTGAAGGTTAAGTCGGCTTATCTCACTTTCGATATACTCTTTAACCTTTTTTTCTTTGCCACTAATCGCTCTGACTACGTACCACTTTTTCTCTTGATTACTCATGCCGGTAAGCCAATCTTTATTTAGTTGAAATAAGAATAATTTTTGCCTGGCGCGACTCCAAACTTAAAGCCAGGTGTAAAACCCTTTTAAAAGACTACTAAATGATATGTCCATCAAATAAACCACAAAAGCGATTATAAGGGAAGCAATGGACACGACAATAGCACTACTTTGGAGTTCACTCCATGTGGGCCAGGAAACTTTGTGTAACAGCTCGTCGTAACTTTCCTTGGCGTAATTAAACATTTTGAAACTTGCCATAGGTCATTTTATATTTTTGATTTGCACGGGAGGTAGGAATCGAACCCACAGCCTACGGTTTTGGAGACCGTCGCTCTACCAATTGAGCTACACCCGTATGAAATTATAATTAATAAAGCAGTCCCAGGAACATAAATGTTCCGGGACTACTTTTTTCAATTATAACCAAACACCTATTAAATTAGTCAAGAATTTCGGTTACCTGTCCGGCACCAACTGTTCTGCCACCTTCACGGATAGCAAAACGCAAGTTTTTGCTCATCGCAATTTCTGAAATCAATTTAACTTCGATTGTAAGGTTGTCACCTGGCATCACCATTTCCACACCATCTGGAAGGAATATTTCACCAGTAACATCTGTAGTCCTGAAATAAAATTGAGGACGATATTTGTTGTGGAAGGGAGTATGACGTCCACCTTCTTCTTTTTTAAGAATGTACACTTCTGCATTGAAATGTTTGTGAGGATTCACTGAACCTGGCTTGGCAATTACCATACCACGTGTGATCTGATTTTTATCAATACCTCTAAGGAGAAGACCGGCATTATCACCAGCTTGTCCTTGGTCAAGGATTTTACGGAACATTTCAACACCAGTACAAACTGATTTCAGTTTTTCAGCGCCCATACCGATAATATCAACTGGATCACCTGTGTGGATGATACCGGTTTCGATACGGCCTGTAGCAACTGTTCCACGACCTGTAATTGAAAATACATCTTCAACAGGCATAAGGAATGGTTTGTCCTGATCGCGCTCGGGTAATGGAATCCAGGTATCACAAGCTTCCATTAATTCCATAACTTTCTCAACCCACTTGGGTTCCTTATTAAGTGCGCCAAGTGCCGATCCTTGAATAACAGGAGTTTCATCTCCATCAAACTCATAAAAGCTCAGGAGTTCGCGAATTTCCATTTCAACGAGTTCAAGCAGTTCTTCATCATCAACAAGGTCAACTTTGTTCATGAAAACAACCAGTTTTGGAACGCCAACCTGGCGTGCAAGAAGGATGTGCTCTCGTGTTTGAGGCATAGGTCCATCAGTAGCAGCAACTACAATAATTGCTCCGTCCATTTGAGCAGCACCTGTAACCATGTTCTTAACGTAGTCAGCGTGTCCAGGACAGTCAACGTGTGCATAGTGTCTGTTTTCGGTTTGGTACTCGATGTGTGCTGTATTAATTGTAATACCTCTTTCTTTTTCTTCAGGGGCGTTATCAATTGAGTCGAATGAGGCGTAAGTGGCCAGACCTTTATCCTGAAGATTAATAGTGATAGCAGCAGTGAGTGTTGTTTTTCCGTGATCAACGTGTCCAATTGTACCGATGTTTACGTGCGGTTTGGACCTATCAAATTTTTCTTTAGCCATTTTAAAAAGATATTTAATTAGGTGTTTACAAAAAGGTTATTAATTATAATTTTTATTTTTCAATTTAGAGCCAATGATGAGAATTGAACTCATGACCCCTTCCTTACCAAGGAAGTGCTCTACCCCTGAGCTACATCGGCATCATTTTGGAGCGGGAGACCGGGCTCGAACCGGCCACCTATAGCTTGGAAGGCTATCGCTCTACCAAATGAGCTACTCCCGCAAATTCTGAACACAAAAACGGATTTCACTATGGAAATCCGTTTTTGTTTTCATCAAAATGAAATGAACTAATGTGGGGGGAGGAGGATTCGAACCTCCGAAGGCTTCGCCAACAGATTTACAGTCTGCCCCATTTGACCGCTCTGGTATCCCCCCGAAACAATTTTATTGTACGGAGCCGATGGACGGACTCGAACCGCCGACCGGCTGATTACAAATCAGCTGCTCTACCAACTGAGCTACATCGGCCTGAATACATGATTTATCAAGAACTTTAACTGTTTTCTGTATAAAAAAACAGCCCTTTTTTTTTGAAAAAGGACTGCAAAAGTAGAATAGTATTTTTAAATACCAAAACTTTTTTCTGTTTATTTGAAAAATAATTAAATTTTCCGTTGTTTTTCTTTGTGCTTAACAAGTTGTCTTCTCAATGCCTCACAGGCTTCATCGGTAGCTTCTTCGAAAGATTTACTTTGTTTTTTAGCATACAAATCATTTCCGGGGATACTTAGCCTGATTTCAGTAATCTTATTTTCAGCATTTTCAACATTTGCTACCTTAAGCGAAACCTCGCTACCGATAACACCATCGTAGTACTGCGCCAACTTGGCTACTTTTTCTTCGATAAAATCGTCCAACTTCTTGTCTGTTTTGAAATGAACCGCCCTAATGTCAATTTGCATAGTTATTCCTCCTATTTATTTATGCTCTTGGATGAGCTTGTTTGTAAATGGTTTTTAATTTTTCGATTGAATTGTGTGTGTAAACCTGGGTAGCTGCCAGGCTGGAATGACCCAAAATTTCTTTGATAGCGTTTAATTCGGCACCTTTGTTTAGCATAATCGTTGCAAAACTGTGCCGAAGGGTATGGGGACTTTTCTTGGTATTTGAAGATACATAAGCAAGGTATTTATTAATGATACGATAAATAAGTTTCGAATATGTTGCTTTGCCCTGTTTTGTAATAAATAGATATGTTGACGATATTGTTGTTTCAGCGCAAATAGTATTTCTGATTAATAAATAATTTTCGATAGCATTTGTTAAATAGACCGATAATGGTGTTAAACGTTCCTTATTTCGCTTTCCTAAAATTTTTATCGTTTTTTCGTTTAGATTGACATCCTGGATTTTTATGTTGATTAGCTCAGAGAGGCGAACTCCTGTTGAATAAAATGTTTCAATAATGAGTTTATTGCGAACGCCCTCAAAATCATTTCCAAAATCTGTATGTTGAAGCAACATTTCCATGTCTTTTTCTTTGACAAATTCGGGAACTTTAGCGCCGGATTTTGGGGAAGTTACCTTGAGCATAGGATTTGTATCGGTAAGACCTTCCCTAAAAAGATATTTGTAAAACGATTTCAGGCAGGAGATTTTTCTGTTTATTGAATTAGCAGATTTATTATTTTGGAATAAATAAACCAACCAACTCCTCACAACATAGTGATCAGCATGTATAATATCATCGATTTGGTATTGGGATACCAAAAATTCCTGAAATTGCTTTAAGTCAGTTTCGTAAGATATAATGGTATGCTTAGAGTATCTTTTTTCTCTCGCTATGTATTTTATAAATTGCTGCTTCACATCAAAAAAAATAGGAAAACTATTGTCCCAAAGATAATATTATATTATCCGGTGAACAAAATTTTCCTAATAAATTTTAAAAATATCTTTCAAAAGATATTTATCAGGCATCTTCTGCGTCGCGCAATTGCTGGATGTAAATAGCTTTTAAACGTGCTTCTCTGTTTTTTATGGATGGTTTGGTGTATTTTTGGCGTTCACGTAGCTCTTTAACCACTCCGGTTTTCTCAAATTTTCTTTTGTATTTTTTGAGTGCTCTTTCAATATTTTCACCTTCTTTTACAGGAACAATAATCATTTTAAATACCTCTTGTTTAATGTTTTATAATTATTTAATTGTATTCTTACCTTTAAATAGGGGCGCAAAAGTAAACATATCTTTCTTTTTTCCAAAGTTATTTTTAATAAAAAAAGTATCTGGGCATTTTAACTCCTTGATTTAGTGATTTTATCGCTTGGATTGTTTTCGTTTGATTATCTTACGGATATTAATTTTAAAAGAAAAGGCTGTCCAAAAACATTAGGCAGCCTTTCTTTTAATTCTTAAAAAATATTTTAGTTCTTCTTTAATTCCGGGAATCTGCCAGGAGTCCATGGAGCCTGGTATTTCTCCATCTCAGTTTCAATTAATTTCACATCATTGTCAACCTGCTTAATTTGATCGAGCAATGGCGGAAGTTCCTCCATCAAAATTTGATACTGATCGAGTTGTGTCTGGGTTGGCTCGGATGTAGAACCCCAGTGCGACCATCCAATAATACCATAGCGATAGCTTAAGGGGACTGTTGCCGGTGGAATTTCTTCCCAGCTTGCTTCGGCCTCAGTACCATTTATTACGAACATAATTTCATCAAGATTTTCTGCTGCTACCCTCGCTTGGTCGGCAAGTAATTTTGGAGCTTCTGGAGTGTTGTGTATGGCCTGCCTTATTTTTGAAACTTTCTCCATCAGGTCTTCAAGGTAAATCTCGCCGCCTCGCATTGTTCTGCCAAGTTCGCTTACTTTATCCTGATATGCAACAAGTTCTCCACGGTTCAATGCAGGCAGCGTAGTGTTGTTGAGTGATTTCACCGTAAATCCAACCGGGCCTGCAAGCGCTGTAATTTCACCATCATGATCCAATGACATCGAAACAAAATAGTTTCCGGGTAAAACGAACATACCCGAATTGCCATCGCTTTTTGGATCGAATTTATCATCGCGTAATCTTACCGGATTTTTCCCCTGGTAACGAAGATCCCAATTAACCCGTGTTAAACTTTCAGTTGATGGACTCTCATAAAGTTTTCTAACAATATTACCTTCCTTATCTGTAATCGTGAAAATTAGGATGGGAGCAATTTCCTTTTCTTCTTCCTTAAGTTCTTCAACTGATGGTTGCGGTATTTTTTCTCCTTCCTTGAATAATTTCTTTTCCTCTTTGAGCCTCAGTTGTTTTTTTGTTTTCGGACTTTCTTTCAGGAAATAAGTAAAAACAGCCCCAAATTTCGGATTGTCAGCGCTGAAATAGGTAGATCCTTGTCCATACCTTCCGCCGGTTTCAACATATTGTAAGGCATCTTTAACAGGAAATAAAAGGGCCTTGAGGGTATCAAGCATTTCTGTTGTTACCTGGCGTAGCGGCGTGTAATCCTCGATAATATAAAATCCTCGTCCGAAGGTTGCAACCACGAGGTCGTTCTCACGTTCCTGAATTACGAGGTCTTTCATGGCTACATCCGGGATTCCGGATGAAAGTTCAATCCATGTTTTTCCACCATCAAGCGTGAAAAAGACATTGAATTCGGTACCCACGAAAAGTAAATTCCGGTTCACACGATCCTGAACGATGGTATGAACAGTTTCATCTTCGGGGAGGTCGCCAACAATGGATGTCCATGTTTTTCCTTTATCGGCGCTCTTGAGCAGGTAGGGTTTGAAATCATCACTTTTAATATTGTCGAAAGAAGCGAAAACTACATTTTCGTCAAAGCGTGAGGGTAAAATATCGCTTACGTAAGTGTATTCCGGAACGCCGGGGAAAGTGGTAATTTTTGTCCAGGTTTTTCCGGCATTTTCGGTAATTTGAATTACACCGTCATCGCTACCCGAATAGACCAGATCCTCCTTAAGTGGTGATTCGGCTAATGTAACTACGGTGCCCCATTGTGAACTGGAAACATCTTTTGCTACGGCATTCGATGGCCAGTATTTTCCCATTACTTTAAACTGGTTTCTGTCTTCATCTCTTGTTGCGTCATCACTAATTACCTGCCAACTGTTTCCACGGTCATCGCTGCGAAAAACTTTGTTGGCTGCCATGTATAATCGGGTTTTGGAATGTGGACTAAGGAAGAATGGAGCATTCCAGTTCCAACGATAAGTTAGCTCATCTTTACGTGGCTCAGGTTTTACTTTTATGCTTTCGCCCGATTTTTTATCGTACCTGTAAATGTTTCCATATTGGTAGGCCGAATAAACGATATCAGGATTTCCCGGTTCGATGGCTTGAAAAAATCCATCACCACCTAAAGTTACTACCCACTCGTCGCTTTTTACACCAGCCCTCGAAGTATTTCTGGATGGACCTCCCATACTATTATTGTCTTGTGTGCCACCATAAACCCAATAAAATGGTTCGGTATCGTCAACACTCACACGGTAAAATTGTGTGATGGGGAGGTTACTCTTAAACACCCAATTTTTCCCGCTGTCGAAGGTTTCGTAAATTCCACCATCGCCACCAATCATAAAATGGTCAGTGTTATCAGGGTCAATCCATAAGGCATGATCGTCAACGTGGCGCGAATTATTTCCAACCGACCGCCAGGTTTTGCCACCATCTTCGGTTACTCTTGTAACGGTTTCGAGCGAATAAACTTTTTCCGGATTTTTTGGATCGCACACTATTTCGTTGTAGTACTGGCCGCTTGAGGAATGATCGCCTTGTTTATCCCAGCTTGCGCCACCGTTTGTTGTCCGATAAAAGCCACCTTTGTTTTCCTGAGCTTCAACTATCACATATAAATAGTTGGGGTTTGCAGGTGAAATGGCCAATCCCATACCTCCGATATGATTGCCAGGAAGCCCTTTCATTATTTTATTCCAGCTTTCACCACCATCGGTCGATTTGTAAACTGCCGATTCAGGGCCACCGCCAATTTTCGTAAAGTTTCTTCTTCTTCTTTGTTCGGAAGTTGCATAAAGGATATTGGGGTCGCAGGGGTCCATAACAATGTCGTTAATCCCGGTGTTTTCGCTAATTTCCAACACTTTGTTCCAGGTTTTTCCGCCATCTGTAGTTTTATAAAGGCCGCGTTGCCCGCCGGGTCCCCATGCCGAGCCTTCGGCAGCAACAAAAACAACATCAGGGTTTGATGGGTGGATTACAATTTTACCAATTTGTCTCGATGAATCAAGCCCCATCATTTCCCAGGAGTTGCCTCCGTCAAGCGATTTGTAAACACCATTTCCATAACCTAAAGCCCGCTGGTGATTATTTTCGCCAGTACCCAGCCAAACAATGTTGTGGTTGGAAGGGGCAATAGTTATCGCTCCCATTGAGTATGCTTTGTGCTTGTCGAAGATTGGTTTAAAGGTGGTGCCGTTGTTTGTTGTTTTCCAAACATGCCCCGATGCTACGGCTACAAAATATTCGCTGTGGTTTGAGGGGTTTACTGCAAAGTCGGCAATTCGGCCCGAGGCAAATGCCGGCCCGATACTCCTCCATTTTAAGCCTGAAAATGTTGAAGACTTTAAAGTATCACTTTTCTCATCTTCGCCTTTTTTCTTTTTCTTTGCATCGACTGATAAGGAAGTTAGGACAAAAACAACCATCATCAGGAAAACTCCGAAGCTTTTAAAACTCCTGAATAACTTAAATTTAATCTCGTGTTTTGGCATCATTGTGTGTAGATTTGTTTTGAGTATAAATATTTATTTAGTTAGATAAGGGCTCAAAGGTAAACAAGTCGATAAAAATAAAAAACATCATCTATTAATTTTGAAATATTCTGAATAAAGTAATTCCTAAAATCCGCAAGGATTTTTATCAGATCAATATAACGTGGTGATCCGGAATCCAAAGCAACACTCATAAGAATCATCTAAAATCCGTTTAATCCGTTCAATCCGATGATGATAAAGAATCCGCCTGCGGATTCATGGTAATTGTTTAATTTCGCAAAATAAAATTTATGCAATATGAAACGTTTAATACTACTTTCAATTCTATTCCTTTTCTCTACTGTCGCTATCAGGGCGCAAAAGGGTGTGTCTGAATTTTCAATCCGTGTTGTGGATTGCAATAAACCTGATGATCTTAACCCGGAGAGCCCTAAAAATATCCAGGCTAACTTCAGGGTGAATAAAACCTTTGGTCCAGCTCCACTCACCGTGCAGTTTGATGACAGATCGCAGGACACCGCTGTGAAATGGCGCTGGCGGTTTGGTGATAATTCTGGTGCAGATACAAAAAACCCATCGCATACTTACACCCAGGAAGGTATTTATACAGTAAAACTTACAGTGTGGGATGCCGATTCTGTTTATAGTACTATTTCACGAGCAGACTACATTCGTGCCGTAGGGTATGGCGTTTGCGATTCGGTGAATTACGACATTCCTGGCAATAGCTATCATTTATATTATCTTTCAGGGGCTGAAAGTGGGTTTTTATCGGGAAATAATTCCCGTGGTGATTTGGCAAAAGCCAGTTATTTTGATATTACCGAAAATAAAGGCATGCTGATGGGAGGGCTTTTCTTTTTTACCAATAAAGCGAATAACTTCGGAAGCAATCCCGGAATAGTTTTTAAGACCTGGGATAACGATGGCCCTGGAGGAAGTCCAGGAACAGTTTTAGATTCAGCAACTATTCAATTGTCAAATATTATGGCAGATGATTTTGGTACCGGTAATCATCCGGGAACCGTTGCGTTTTTTGATGATTGGGTTAATATCGATCATAATTTTTATCTCGGTTTTGAAACAATACAAACCCCTGGTGATTCACTTGCTGTACTTACAAATGAAGTTAGTGATACGGAGAATGGAAATGGGTGGGAGCAGGCCGCATCGGGCGAATGGAGAACCTACGAAGAAGGTAATCCCGGTTATGATGTTGACAACGCCATCTTCCCCATTATTTGCCAGCCCACAGGAATCGATAACCATATTTTGGAACAAAATTTCATAGTGTATCCCATCCCGGCCAAAGACTATATTTATGTCAGCTTCTTCGATCAGGGAATAACTGAAATTGAAGTTTCTATTTTCGATTTATCGGGAAGGGAAGTTTTGAACGCTGGCTCATCCATTTCATCCGGTGCGGCTATCAACGTGAATAAGTTGAGTGAAGGGCTATACATTTTGAAAATAAGTACCCCCGAGGGTGTGATGAACCGGAAAATTATGATCGAGTAGGCTGTCGTTTTTTCAGGAGGGGGCATTAAGGTCGTTAAAGTCGTTAGCGACTTTAACGACCTTAAAGCACTCAATTGAAAAGGCTGCCCTAAAAGCAAACCAGCTTTCCCATTGGAAAGCCAGACAAAGATGGCGCACCCCCGGCGGAAATTACTGATGCAGAGTAACGAAACACCCCCCCCACTTTCCCCTCAAATTTTTAAACTTCCCCTAAAATCCGCAAGGATTTTTATCGGATCAATATAACGTGGCGATCCGGAATCCAAAGCAACACTCATATTAATCATCTAAAATCCGTTCAATCCGTTCAATCCGATGATGATAAAGAATCCGCCTGCGGATTCATGGCTTTATTTCATCAACTTTTTTGCACTATATAATATGGTGTAAGATATCTCCAAAAAATTCTACTTTTGCACGCTCAAAAAATCAGCATAATATGTTTGAAAGTTTAAGTGAAAAGCTCGACCGCTCCTTTAAATTACTTAAGGGGCACGGGCACATTACCGAAATTAACGTTGCCGAAACACTCAAGGAAGTTCGTAAGGCGCTGCTTGACGCTGACGTAAGTTATAAAATTGCAAAGGATTTTACTGATGATGTAAAAGAGAAAGCGTTGGGTCAAAATGTGCTTACCGCCGTTTCGCCCGGGCAGTTGATGATTAAAATAGTGCATGATAACCTTACCGAATTAATGGGAGGTGAGCATGAGGAAATTAACATCAATGGTAGTCCTGCAGTTATTTTGATTGCCGGATTACAGGGTTCCGGAAAAACAACTTTCGCGGCAAAGCTGGCCAATTACCTGAAAGTTAAAAAAGGAAAACAGCCCTTGTTGGTTGCCGGCGACGTGTATCGTCCTGCCGCTATCAACCAGTTGCAGGTTTTGGGCGGGCAAATTGGGGTTGAAGTTTTTACCGAAGAGGGCAGCAAAGATCCCGTGGGTATTGCCCGAAAATCCATCGAATACGCTAAAAGTAAAAACCTGAATGTTGTAATCGTGGATACCGCCGGACGTTTGGCTATTGATGAGGCGATGATGAACGAAATCAGCAATGTAAAAAAAGCTATCAACCCCCACGAAACGCTTTTTGTTGTTGATGCGATGACAGGCCAGGATGCGGTAAATACTGCCAAAGCTTTCCACGACAGGCTCAATTATGATGGTGTTGTACTCACTAAACTTGATGGCGATACACGTGGTGGTGCTGCTTTAACTGTGAGATCGGTTGTAACAAAACCCATAAAATTTGTGGGTATTGGCGAAAAGGTTGAAGCGCTCGATGTTTTTTACCCAAAAAGGATGGCCGACCGGATTCTCGGCATGGGCGATATAGTTTCGTTGGTAGAAAAAGCACAGGATACTTTTGATGAGGAAGAAGCAAAAAAGCTGCAACGAAAAATTGCGAAAAATCAATTCAACTTCAACGACTTCCTTACCCAGATCAAGCAAATTAAAAAAATGGGTAATGTGAAAGATTTGATGGGCATGATACCGGGTATGGGCAAAGCCATGAAAAATATGGATTTTGATGATGATGCTTTTAAAGGTATCGAAGCCATCATCTATTCGATGACCCCTGCCGAGCGTGAAGACCCGAAAGTTTTAAATGGTGCCCGCCGCAGGAGAATCGCCAACGGTTCGGGCAACGATATTCAGGAAGTGAACCGATTGATAAAACAATTTGAGGAAACCCGAAAAATGATGAGGATGATGAGCAAAGGTGGCGGCAAGAATATGATGAAAATGATGCAGCGCATGAAGGGAATGTCGGGGTAGAAGCTGGCAGTCCACAGTCCACAGTCCACAGTAGGCAGTCCACAGTCCACAGTCCACAGTCCACAGTAGGCAGTCCACAGTCCACAATTGGCAGTCCGCAGTTCACAGTAGGCAGTCCACAGTCCACAGTCCACAGTAGGCAGTCCGCAGTCCACAATTGGCAGTCCACAGTTGGCAGTCCATTAAGGACTTTATCAGGGGTGGAATCAATCATTCCAAAAACAATAATTATGAGCAATGCCGGGCTTTGCCTCTGCAGGTTCGAAGCTCTGCTTCGGGGCCATTAACCAATAACCATTAACCAACATCATGATTTTAATCAACGGAAAAGAAACGGCAGCACAAATAAGAAAAGAAATACAGGCAGAAGTTGCCGGGTTTATCGACAATAAAGATATAGCGCCCCACCTCGCCGCAATTTTGGTTGGAGACGATCCGGCAAGCGATACCTACGTTTCGCATAAAGAAAAAGATTGTAAAGCGGTCGGGATAACCTCTTCGGTTTATCGCCTCGGTTCAAATGCCACCGAAAAAGATTTACTTGATACCGTGGATTTTATCAACAGCGATAAAGACGTACACGGGCTCATTGTTCAACTCCCCTTGCCCGATCATATCGATGTTGACCGGATAATCGCGCACATCAACCCCGCAAAAGATGTTGACGGATTCCACCCGCTAAACGTGGGAAAAATGGCACTTGGCTATCCTACCTATTTACCGGCAACACCTTATGGAATAATGGAACTGCTCAAAAGATACAAGATTGAAACCGCCGGAAAGCATTGCGTGGTAATTGGAAGGAGCAACATCGTGGGCACACCCATGAGCATTCTTTTATCGCGAAAAGCAAACCCCGGAAATGCTACAGTAACTATGTGCCACAGCCGTACCGAAAATTTAAAAGAAATCGCCGCGAGTGCTGACATCCTGATTGCCGCCATTGGTAAACCCGAATTTGTAACTGCCGATATGGTTAAAAAAGGTGCCGTGGTAATTGATGTGGGTATTCATCAAATCCCCTCCAATAACACAAAAACCGGATTCCGGCTTATTGGCGATGTAAAATTTGATGAGGTAAGTAAAAAAGCTTCAGCCATCACACCTGTCCCCGGAGGAGTAGGCCCTATGACCCGTGTTGCACTTTTACTCAATACGCTGGCAGCCTTTAAGCATACCCGTGGTTTAATATAATTATTATGATGCGATCGATTTTTCTGGCAGCAATATTTTTCTTTTTCTGTGGTATTTTATTTTCTAATCCCAACAATAACTGCCATTTTGCTGGTGATACAACTGAAATTGAAACTTCTCCTTTAAATCAAATTTCGGTACAACCCGGGATGTTTTTAACACCATTGGCCCCCGAAGTAAACGAAACTTCAGGTTTGGTTTTTTGGCAGGGGAAAATCTGGACCCATAACGACAGCGGGGGAGAGCCTGAAATTTACAGCATCGATACAGCCACAGGGCAAATTGTTCAAACCATTAAACTTTTAAATGTAAAAAATATTGACTGGGAAGATATTACCCAGGACGATTACTATTTTTATGTGGGTGATGTGGGGAATAACAGGGGAACAAGGAAGGATTTAAAAATTCTTAAAGTAGCCAAAGCCCTTATCCCGGTAAACGGGAATGTTGAAATTTCGGACTGGGAAAAAATTGAGTTCAGCTATGCCGATCAAAAGGTATTCGAAAAAAAGATGAACAAAAATGATTTCGATTGTGAGGCCATTTCCTCCTTTGGCGACAGCCTTTATCTTTTTACAAAAAATTGGGCCAACCAAAAAACAAGAATCTATGCTTTTTCAAAAGTTCCGGGTACTTATGTAATTAATCCTAAACAAACCTTCGAAGCTGGTGGTTTAATAACGGCTGCAGCTTTCAACCCGGCCGCCGATCAATTGGTGCTATTGGGTTATATAGATTTTGAATCTTTTATGTGGCTGTTTTGGGATTTTGATGGTACCGATTTTTTTGGTGGAAATGCGCTCCGAATAAATTTTCCCGAATTGGTTTTTGTGCAAACCGAAGGGGTTTGTTTTGTTAATGATAATGATGTATTAATTTCATGCGAAGAATCATCAGAGTTTCCAACATTGTTTTCGGTAAATACCGATTCGCTGAAAATGAAAGCTACCAGCCGACTGGGGAATTTTTGTTCAAGCGATATAGTTCTGTCGGGTATGCCACCTGAAGTCTCAAATCGGCTTAAAGTTGATGTGCTTCAAATACCCGGGCCGGGCTTTTCTTTTGAATTACGAAACCAAAGGTGGGTAAAACTTGTTGAAGGTAGGGATGTAAAACATAAAGACAAGCAGAAAATGAGGATTTTAATTAAAACAAAAGATTTATCCAGTGGCCTGTATTTTCTTAAAATATCATCAGGCCAACATTCCATTGTAAGAAAGGTGAGGGTAAAACATTGATAAAGCCAAAAACAAATAATCCCGGGCAGGATGCCTTGCTTAGCCAAGGGAAAATGCTTCCGCTTATGGAAGAATTTTACACTATTCAGGGTGAGGGTTTTAACACCGGCGAAGCCGCTTGGTTTATAAGAGTTGGTGGCTGCGATGTGGGTTGCCGGTGGTGCGATGTGAAAGAATCGTGGAACCCGGAATTGCACCCGCTCACACTAACCGACCAAATTGTGGAACATGCCGCCGAAATGCCTTCGAAGGCAGTGGTTGTTACTGGTGGTGAGCCTTCGATGTACAACCTCGATTATCTCTGCCAAGAACTTAAAAAGCACAATATAAAAACCTACCTCGAAACCTCGGGGGCTTACCCCTTAACCGGCCAATGGGACTGGATTTGTTTATCACCAAAAAAAAATATGGCTCCGGTGGGCGATATCACCCAAAAAGCACACGAGCTCAAAGTGATTATTTTTAATGATAGCGACATTGCCTGGGCCGAAAAGTTTGCCGAACAAGTGCATGACGGTTGTATGCTTTACCTGCAGCCTGAGTGGAGCAGGGCAAAATACATTACACCTATTATTATAGAGTATGTAAAAAAGAACCCCAAATGGAAAATTTCCCTCCAGTCGCATAAATTCATGCACATTCCATAAACGGTATTAAAGAGTTTTTCCCGGTAAATACCTGCAATTATTTTGTTAACATGCTAAAATTGTTACTCGCGACATATAGGATTACGTAAATAATATTATAACTATTTGATTTTAAATTTATCCACTTGATGGCCACGCAGCTCAACATATTTATTAAAACTTTGCTGATACCTGCCTTGTTGGTAATTTTTACTATCCAGCTTCATGCCCAGGAATTCTCCACCACATCGGCGAAAGCCATAAAATTATACAGGCAGGGGCAACACAATTATAACCTGGCGTATTTGGAGGATGCAGAAAAGGATTTGAAGAAAGCCATTGCTGTTGACGAAGAATTTCTTGAAGCATACATGCTTTTGGGCGATGTGTATAAATCGTCAGGCAAAAAAGTAGAGGCCATCGAAATTTACCAAAAGGTGGTTGATATTGACGATAAAAAGTACCCGGAAGTTTATTTCTTTTCAGGATTGTTGTTTTTTGAAAACCAGGATTATTCAACAGCAATCAAGCATTTTGATAAATATTTAGATGGTGATGGTTTGCAAGCTGGCAGGATTAGCGATGCCAGCTTTTACAAGGCCTGTGCTGTTTTTGCAATAGATGCGATTGCTAACCCGGTTCCATTTTCCCCGGTAAATGTTGGTAAAAATATTAATACATCAAATGACGAATACATTAATGCGGTTAAGGCCGATGGCCTGACATTTTATTTTACCGGACGAAATAGTATGGGAAATGGAATCCCAGGCGGAGATGATTTTTATTACTCCCATAGAACTACCGATACATCCACTTGGCAAATGGCGCAAAAGTTAGGGAAGCCAATAAATACACCGGGCGATGAAGGCGCTTTAACCATCAGTCCCGATGGCAGGTATTTATTGTTCGCGGGCTGCCAGTGGGACGATGGATTCGGAAGTTGTGATATTTATGTTTCAAAGTTTTCGGGAAGCAAGGCGGGAACACCTGTTAATCTTGGAGGCGTTATTAATTCGGGGGCATGGGAATCGCAGCCCTCCCTGGCTTCTGATGGCCGGACGCTTTATTTTGCCAGCGCCCGGGGTGGGGGCAAAGGCAAATCCGACCTTTGGAAAAGTTACCTCGAAGATGATGGACTATGGTCGAAACCCGAAAACCTTGGTGGCACAATAAATACCTCAGGATCGGAGATGGCACCATTTATCCATCCCGACGGGCAAACACTTTATTTTTCTTCCGACAGGCTTGTAGGGATGGGTGGCATCGATTTGTTCGTGTCGCGCCTCGATAGTTCGGGCTCTTGGTCCAAACCCCAAAATCTTGGCTTTCCGTTAAACACTTCGGGTGATGAAATTAATATCGTGGTTGATGCCGCGGGAATAAAAGGCTTTATTTCGGCCAATCAACTTGGCGGGTTTGGGGGCTATGATATTTTTGAATTCGACTTGTATGATGAAATTCGCCCAATACCTTCAACATATATAAAAGGTGTAATTGTTGATGCGCTTACTAAAAAACCGCTGGAAGCCTATTTTAGCCTGATCGATCTTAAGTCACAAGTTGAAGTTGTAAGGTCGTTTTCCGATGAAAATACCGGTGCTTTCCTGGTGTGCATCCCCACCAATCGCGAATACGCCCTCAATGTTTCAAAAGAAAACTATTTATTTTATTCCGAAAATTATTCCCTTACGGGGATAAAAACTGATGTAAAACCCTACCTTATTAATATTGAGCTCAATCCAATTTCAGCAGGTGAGAGCATTATTTTGCGCAATGTTTTTTTTAATTCGGAAGAATATGAGTTAAAAGATGAATCGCGCGTGGAACTGGAAAAGTTGTTTGATTTTTTAGAAAGTAATCCAAATATCAGGATTGAAATTCGAGGCCACACTGATAATATGGGGACAGAATTTTTTAACATCACACTTTCAGAAAAAAGAGCCCGGGCGGTTTATCAATATCTTATAATGCATGGAATCGACGAGAACAGGCTTGAATATCGTGGATATGGATTTTCAATTCCCTTATCGGATAATAAAACGGAAAAAGGCCGCGCTTTGAATCGCCGCACCGAAGTAAAAATACTCGAAGTAGGCGAATAGTATTTTGTATTTCTAATTGTTTATCCTTCTTTTTTTACAACACTTGATTTACTTTAAAGAAAGATTTCTGAAATAATTATTCCTGTACATTTTTTTAAACTCCCGTATAGTAAATGTGGTTTCAATTATATTACCTTTGCGCCCAATTTTGAATTTGAGAAATAACAATATGATCAACATAACATTACCGGATAATAGTATTAAGCAATTTGAAGAAGGCGTAACCGGCCTTGATATTGCCAGCAGTATTAGTGATGGGCTTGCAAGGATGGTGCTTTCTGCAAAAGTAAATGGTGAGGTTTGGGATGCAACACGTCCAATTACTACTGATGCCAAAGTTCAATTGCTTACCTGGAGGGACAAGGAAGGACAATCCACCCTGTGGCATTCCTCGGCGCATATCATGGCCGAAGCCATCGAAGCTTTGTACCCGGGCGCAAAATTCGGTATTGGCCCCGATATCGAAAAAGGATTTTATTACGATGTTGATACCGGCGAAAAAGTGATTACAGAAGCTGATCTGTTAAAGATCGAAAAGAAAATGAAAGAGTTTGCCAAGCAAAAGCAAACCTTTACGCGCCGCAGTGTTTCCAAAAGCGAAGCCCTCGAATATTTTACAAAAAAAGGTGACGAGTATAAACTCGAACTAATTAGTGAACTTGAAGATGGGCAAATCACTTTTTATGAATCTGGAAATTTTACCGACCTGTGTCGTGGCCCCCATATTCCCCACGCCGGTTTTATAAAGGCATTAAAGCTTACCAGCATTGCCGGAGCTTATTGGCGCGGCGATGAGAAACGCAAGCAGCTTACCAGGATTTACGGAATTACTTTCCCGAAAAATGCAGAACTTGAAGAATATCTGCACATGATTGAAGAAGCTAAAAAGCGCGACCACCGCCGTTTGGGGAAAGATCTTGAAATATTCACATTCTCACAAAAAGTTGGTGCGGGTTTGCCCTTGTGGTTGCCCAAAGGCGCTGAACTTAGAGAACGCCTCGAAACATTTTTGAAGAAAGTACAAAAAGAAGCCGGTTATGTTCCGGTAATTACACCCCACATCGGAAATGTTGAGTTGTACAAAACTTCGGGTCATTATCAAAAGTATGGGGCCGAATCATTCAGACCTATCACCACACCTGTCGAAGGCGAAGAGTTTTTTCTTAAACCCATGAACTGCCCGCATCACTGCGAAATATACAAGCATAAACCCCATTCATACAAAGACCTCCCGATCCGCTATGCTGAGTTTGGAACTGTTTACCGTTATGAGCAAAGCGGAGAATTACACGGTTTGACAAGGGTTAGGGGGTTTACCCAGGATGATGCCCATATTTTTTGCACCCCCGATCAGGTAAAAGATGAGTTTAAAGAAGTGATAAAAATCGTGATGAAGATTTTTAAGGCGCTTGATTTTGATAATTTTGTAACCCAAATTTCATTGCGCGATCCCAACAATAATGAAAAATATATTGGGACTGATGAAAACTGGGAAAAGGCGGAAAGGGCTATTTTAGAAGTTGCCGAAGAATCAGGTTTAGAAACTACCATTGAATATGGTGAGGCCGCATTTTACGGACCCAAAATGGATTTTATGGTTAAGGATGCCCTGGGCAGAAGCTGGCAGCTTGGCACCATCCAGGTTGACTATAATCTTCCTGATCGTTTTGAACTCGAGTACGTGGGTAGCGACAACGAAAAGCACCGTCCCGTGATGATTCACCGTGCTCCTTTTGGATCGATGGAAAGGTTTGTTGCAGTGTTAATTGAGCACTGTGCAGGGAAATTTCCGCTCTGGCTTGCACCCGATCAGGCTATCATACTGCCAATCAGTGAAAAATATAATGCTTATGCCGAAAAAGTTCTATCTTTGCTGAAAACTTTGGATATTCGCGTTGAAATTGATGACCGCAGTGAGAAAACCGGCAAGAAAATTCGCGATGCAGAAATGAAGCGAATTCCTTATATGATAATTGTTGGCGAGAAAGAAGAGGGCGATGAAACCATCTCGGTGAGGAAACAAGGCGAAGGTGACTTAGGCTCATTTAAGGTTGAAAGTTTCGCGGAACTGATTAATAGTGAAATTGAAAAATTGATTTCGAAAAAATAATTTTCAAAGTCTGAAAAATAAATTCAGGTTTTATTACAAACAAAATATAGGAGACAGAATTATAGCTACGCCATTTAAAAGCAGATTTTCCGGTAGAAGGCCCATTAGAAGGCAAAAGGAAAACCCACACAAGACAAATAATGAAATCAGAGCGCCTCACGTGCGGGTTGTCGGCGAAAATGTTGAACAAGGAATATTCAACATTAAAGAAGCGTTGGAAATTGCACAGAAGCTGGAACTTGATCTGGTAGAAATATCACCCTCGGCAAATCCTCCGGTTTGCAGGGTAATCGACTACAAAAAGTTTCTATACGATCAAAAGAAAAAGCAAAAGGAGATTAAAGCCAAGTCGGCCAAGGTTACTGTTAAAGAAATACGATTAGGCCCCAATACCGATGAGCATGATTTTAATTTTAAAATGAATCATGCAAAAAAGTTTCTCGAAGAAGGGTGTAAAGTAAAAGTTGACGTGTTTTTTAAAGGACGATCAATTATCTATAAAGATAAGGGCGAAATTATTTTATTAAAGTTTGCCCAGGAATTGGAAGAGGTAGGGAAAGTAGAAAGATTGCCTAAACTTGAAGGCAAAAGGATGATCATGATCATCGCACCAAAGAAATAATTTTTATAATTCATTATACATTCATTTAAACACTTTTAGTAATGCCGAAGATGAAGACGAAGGCCAGCGCCAAAAAAAGGTTCACCTTTACAGGCACAGGCAAAATCAAAAGGAGACATGCTTACAAAAGTCACATCCTGACAAAAAAATCGAAAAAGCGTAAACGTAACCTCGGTTACTTCGCCATGGTTGAAAAAGCAGATGTGGGTAATGTAAAATTAATGCTCGTTAAGTAAAATTAATTCAGTTGTTAACTTGCGCTTAGCAGAAAAGTTCCCGGGGTGCGGGACGCTAACGTAAAAAAAGAAAAAGTAAAATGCCAAGATCAGTAAATGCAGTTGCATCAAGAGCCCGGAGAAAAAAAATACTCAAAAGAGTAAAAGGACAATTCGGGCGCAGAAAAAATGTTTGGACGGTGGCCAAAAATGGATACGAAAAAGGCCAACAGTACGCTTACCGCGACAGACGCAATAAAAAAAGAAGCTTCAGGGGACTGTGGATTCAAAGAATTAACGCAGGGGTAAGGCAGTTTGGCTTGTCGTATTCCGTTTTTATGGGCTTGCTCCATAAAAACAATATTGAGTTGAGCCGCAAAGTTTTGGCCGACCTTGCCATGAATCATCCCGAAGCTTTTAAAGCTGTGGTTGATGCAGTAAAACAATAGATTAAAATATTTCTATCATAAAAAAAGCAGCTACGAGAAATCGTAGCTGCTTTTTTGTTTTTAAGTGTTTCATCTGTTCTTGAACCCTGACAGTCCCGTACGTGCGGGATTAAACTCTGTCAGGGTTTGAGCAAGGCGGGGGAGGCATTGCTAAATTCATTAATCCCCGTCCGTTAGCTGATGGATGGGGCAAGTGAAAAGTATCATCATGGCGTGCATTCCGGAAACTCAAAATCTAAATCGGAATTTAACTTCACCCAATATGATTTCCCGGATTCCAGTGCCGGGAGGGTTGAAATATTGTTTTCAGGCCAGAAAACGTTTGTTCCAACAGCTTCTTTAACAACAATTACTTTCGAGAGAAAATCAGGATTCATTGTGCCAATTTGAATGTTACAACCCGATAAACATGGCATCAAATTCCAACCCTCGCTTAGTGCGAGCTGTTTGTTCATCATTTTATAGCCATTAAAAGTAAATGTGGAATTATCTGCAACTTTTATCAGGTAACCTGCCTTGCTATTTATCTGCTCCAACGATTTGATGTCGAGTTGGGGGTAATAAACCCGGTTGGCACCATCCGAAATAAATATGATGCCATCTAAAATGTCATTAAATACGCTATCCACACCTGCAGCACCTGCATTAAGGTAGCTCGAAAAGCTGTTCCACCCCTGGGCGAAATTAACATCGAAGGCATCGGAAGGCGGTAAAACTACTTCGAGTTTCGCAGCTTTTGAAAATGTTGTACACACATCTGCTGATAATTTACAACGAAATTGTGCCTGGTCCATCGCTATGCTTGTAGTTAAAACCAGCAATGTGGTAGTATTAACTCCCAAAAAAATATTGTCATCAGCAAGATCAATAAACGAAAATCCATTATCCAAACTTTGCTGCCATTGGAGCGTGGTTGCCCCTTGCTCCAATAATGAAAAAACTGCACTTTCAGGGAAAAATACAGTTGTGTTTTCCGCTTCGCTACTTACTAATAAAATAGGTGTAATGGATAAATTAATAAAGTCTGTATTTAGGATTTGAAGTTCAGTGTTTGCAATTTCCGATCGTTCAGAAAATGATAATTCGGAAAGCCCGGAATGGTATTTAAACTGCAGTTCTGCAATTTGCAACGAGTCGATTATTACACCATATATATTGTACCACGAAAAAGCGATGATTTCCCTGTCATTTTTTTTGTATGAATTTACCTTCAAATTTGCAAACGCCGGGTGTTTGTTAAGCAATGAATCAAAAGTAAAAGCAGCGCTATCGTAAGAAATTTCCAGGGTAATTGCGCCGGCCTGATAAATATTTTTGGCATGTAAAGAAATTGAAATATCTGTTTCCGGACAAAAGCTTTCGTTTTGTGGATTGATTAGGGAAATTTGGGCATGCCCCGTTAAACTCAGAAATGCTATGCTTGCCATGATCAATATTATTCGCATAATTCAATTATTTAGTAAATCGATAACAAATCTATAAAATTAACTCAATATTTTTATTTAGCCTGCATTTTTTTATTTGGGCATTGGATTGGAAAAATTATAAAAATACAGATTATCATAAACTTGCTTAAAAGCTCGGTTATCATAAGGTTTCAGTGAATAAAAGATTTGTCGGTGTTAATAAAAATATTAAGTTTGCTCGCTTTAATCAAGTTAGTGAGGGTGTATCATTTTAATTTACAGAAGTAAATAATAGAATTATATTTCCTGATTATTTTTGAGATACCGGTTAATAACTATTGTTTATTTGATATCAATCCAAAAATATGTTGATGTAAGTTTTTGATCTTTAGACTAATATTTTTAATTGTTAAGATTTTTTAAATTACACTAAAAAATGAGGTGTAATTTTGAATAATTGGATTTTATTGTATATTTGTTTCGTTTTTCAGCGCATTTTTTAATAGAAATTCATTCATAATTAATTCATTTTCATTACTAAACCTTAAAAAAGGAGGATTACATGTTATTAAAAGTTTACAAATTAAAATTCTTGCTGGCTATGCTGCTAGTGCCATTTTTGGCAGTTGCTCAACCAACAGGGTGGGAAATTCCCGGACCTGAGTCACCCCAGACACACACAATTATAATTCCTAACGGGCTTCCATTGGAAGTGAGTGGAATTGCAGTTGCAAATGATGACTGGCTCGGTGTTTTCTATTATGATGGTGCCCAGTTTGTTTGTGGTGGTAGCCATCAGGTAGGGCAGCCACCAAATAACAATATCGAAGCTTTCGGTAGCTTAGGTGGTATGTTTCCTGGTTTTGGCATGGGTGATGCTTTCGTATGGAAGTTTTACGACAGCTCAACCGATTTGGAGTATTTTACACAGGCAACATATAGTACCGGTGGGAATACTTTTACGGGCACTGCCTCAACTCTTTCTGGTTTTCAAGCAGCATTTGTAATTAGTGCAAGTGCTAACCCTTCTTCACTCGCCGCTCCTGGCAATGTTGAACTCACTGCTGTGAACCTGGATCCTGCAACTTACATTGTTGATACCTATGTATGGGATGATGGTAACGGCACTGTTGGTACTGGTCAAGTTATAACTGTACCTGTTGCCGCGACAACAATTTTTACAGTTACCGCAACAACCGACATGAACCTGACAGCTACTGCAAGCGTAACAGTTACTTTGGCAGCATTTTCTGCCGGTGCTGATGCCGAAGTTTGTGAGGATCCTGGAACCTATGTACTTGCTGACGCTGTGGTTAGTGGAAACTTTTTTATTTTCTACTGGGAAACAGCCGGCGACGGTACGTTTAGCGATGCTAATGCTTTGCACCCGGAATATACTGCCGGTACAAATGATCTTTCTAATGGTGTAATTCTTACACTTACTGCAGTTGGCCCTGGCGGCCCGGTATTCGATGCAATGGAACTTTCATTTGCTCCTCCTGCCGAAATTACATTGTTCCCGGATAAAATTTTCGTCTGTACTGATGAAAATTATTTTACACTTCCAGTTAGTCTTGTCGGATTAGTTGAAGCCAATAATTATGATCCTATTAAAACTCGGTGGACAGTAATTAATGGCATAAATGAATGTGTGCCAGATAATATATTAACACCCACTTATCAACCTGCTGTACTTGATGTTATAGCTTTTGATCAATTTGGTACGCCCACAACACTTCAATTACAACTAGCCTCAAATTCACCTTGTGAATTGGCAGCAGTTGAAGCTGTGGATTTGGTTTATGTTAGGGCTCCGGAAGGTGTTTTTGCAGGTGTCGATACCGGATTCTGTATCCAACCGGGTTTGGAAAGCTATAAATTTGCTGATGCTACAGTTAATTTTGACCCTAACCCATTTTTTAATGGAGTTGCACAAGATTCCCTGACAAATGTAATTACATGGGCAACTACAGGTGATGGTACTTTGGTAGATGGAAACACTGCAACCCCAACCTATTTATTCGGTGATGTTGACCTTGCAGGCACAGGTACCATTAACTTTACCCTTACTGCACAAACAATGGAAGCTTGTGGCCCTATCGAGGCGCAAACATCAATTGTACTTCAGCTTCCGGCTACTGCTTATGCCGGACCTAGTGATACAATTTGTGAAGGTGAATCATTCCAATTTGTAGCTGATAGTGCTACTAATTATTCATTGATTCAATGGAGTGGTGTTCTTGGTACAGGTGATTTCTATGAACCAGGTACTAACAACTCCGGTGAAAATATTCTTCACCCTTTATATGTTCCTTCATTTCAGGATGTATTGAATGTGTGTGTAACGCTACAGATTAATGTATTCTCTATTGATCCATGCGTAACCCAGGCACAAGATCAAATGACACTTTGTATCCAGAAAAAACCGGTTGTTGATGCTGGTGATAATGCTACTATATGTGCCAACGAAACTTTTACAACAGATTCAGCTAAGGTAGCGAATTCTAATGGTCCTTACTTATGGACTCAAGTTGGTGGTGCAGGTACATTTGATAATGATACATTACTACACACTACCTACACTGCTG
>Ga0208900_1000109_pt1 | contig 49880 bp, 41 predicted proteins | sample AntAceMetag02UKK_FD_184763 | JGI IMG/M metagenome (GOLD analysis project Ga0208900, IMG submission 184763) | Saline lake microbial communities from Ace Lake, Antarctica - Antarctic Ace Lake Metagenome 02UKK (SPAdes) (version 2) | ecosystem: Environmental > Aquatic > Non-marine Saline and... | reverse complement strand
TGGTGGTTTTACCTGCACCATTGGGACCCAGGAGACCTAAAATTTCTCCTTTTCTGATCTCCAGGCTAATGCCGTCCACCGCACAGAAGCTGTCGTAGTATTTGGTCAGATTGTCGACCTGTATCACAGTACCTCCTTGTATTCTATGGTCGTCATGGCAAAACAAGCCTGCCATAGCAAAAGTTAAAATTTAATACTCGGCATTCTTCAAATCATTCCAAAAATACGTTAGCTTTTGGGAGAGTGATTTTTTTAAAATGCCGTTATTGCTCCAACAATTGAAAATTGGAAAATGACGGATGCCTAATACTCTTCAATGACTCTGCTTTTTTCAATGAAGATGGACAGATCCTTTGTTGTCCGTGTCAATGAGACCATGGAGCGCTTCATCTCCAGGCAGAAAGGATCTTCATCTCCCAGGGTTTTTTGAGCCTTTTTCAGGAGAAGGCTGCCCTCCTCCCAATGGGTCTTGAGTTCTTTAAAAAGACTTTTCCGTTGTTCATGACGTTTCTTTTCTCCCTGGATCACCGCTTCAAGTTTATGCAGGGAATACTCCACCAGGGCATCTCTGGGTGTGTCCAGATCATTTGAGATGAATTCCAACACTTCCAGGGTTTTTCTGCTGAGCACATAGGTCTTTTGCACCCGGTCAATGCGGTTAAATTGACGCATGTGGATGCCTGCGGCAATGTCTCGCAGGGCCGGGGCATCATCAATGAGGTGGTCAAACAGAGATTTTTGTTTGATCCCCAGATGAACTGCCACCAGGCTTAAATAATCAATGGCCCTTGCCGAGAGCTTGAATGTGGCCCTCACTGACTGTTTTCCCCGGAGGTCAACGGTTGTGGATTGGGGGGGCACTTTTTTTTCTTCTGCCATGTTCACCTCTCCGGTATGGGGATTGTTGTCACATGCTCTTTGGCTTGGTTTCTACTCGTTCAATACCCAGGTGGTGGGCATTAGATGTCGGATTCCCACAAAAATAAATTCCATTATTATATTGATTGGATGTAAAATAATCATGAAAGTTATTTTTTGAAGCCTACTTGTACATAAAAATCTTTCAAGGATCAATGAAAAATGTAAAAAAGTCTGACTCTGTGGCACTCGCAACCCAATCTGTAACCCCAACGGGAGGGAAGTTTGACCCAAGTCAAAAGGTTTTAAGGTGGGGTCACAGGTTGTGGAAAGCAACTTGACTTATATCTTTGATGTATTGTATCTGTATCTATTAAATATATATAAATGAGCCTGTTGATTAAGTCGCTTTTTGCGAAATGAGCATACAACATCTTGATATTGGATGATTTAATATCCAGCATATTGTATTTATAATCCAGAGATTTGCACTAAATCAACAGGGTCATAAATGTGTTTGGAATATAGGCATCCTTCATCTGAGCCCCAAAGTACCTCACAGTCTTTTTGGAAAAAAACCTGCAAAAGGGAAATGCACTAAAAAAGGTGTAAAGTAGTTTTGAAGGATGCCAAATAAAATTAAAAATGATTTGAAAATTCTGGTGGGGGGATATCACCCTCTGACCAGTCAATTGAAGGTGAATAATGGATAAAAATATTGTAAATAAAATTGATGATAGCGTAAAGATTAAAACCGTTCTGCTCAGTGTCTCTGATAAATCCGGGCTGGAATTATTTGTTCCAGGGTTACTGGATATCAACCCCCAGTTGAAAATTCTTTCCACCGGAGGAACCCATGGCCGGATTAAAAAGATTCTGGGAGACAGAGCCCAGGGGTGCCTGCAGCAGGTGTCTGACTACACCGGGCAGCCCGAAACCCAAGGGGGTCTTGTAAAAACGCTGGACTTCAGGGTTTATCTGGGGCTTTTAACTGAAACCTACAACCCCGATCACCAGAATGATCTGAAACGCACGGATTCCCTGGCCATTGATATGGTGGTGGTGAACCTTTATCCCTTTAAAGAGACTATTGAACAAAAGGGGATCAGCTGTGAAAATGCCCGGGGCAACATTGACATTGGCGGCCCCACCATGATCCGGGCATCGGCAAAGAATTTTATCCGGGTGGCCTCGGTGGTGAATCCTGCTGATTATGATGGTATTTTAAAACGTATGGGGCAAAACAGCGGGGCATTGAGCCTTGCGGATCGGTTTGCCCTTTCACAGAAAGCATTTGAACATACAGCGCTGTATGATAGAACCATTGCAGACTACCTGGCAGGGGTGTCTGTGGATGATATGGCTGCCTGCTACAACACCACAGGGAACACCACAGGGGAATACAAATGGCAGATGATTTAAAGAAAATGTACAAAACAGTTATGGATGACCACTTTACCCCGTCCATGGAGATCAGCTTTGTGGATGAAAACGGTCGACAGACCCTGTTTTATGATAAGGTGGCATGGACCATTGACGGGATACAAAAGGGGTTGCGCTATGGTGAAAATCCCGGTCAGGAAGCGGCGTTGTATCGCCTGGTGAACGGTAATCTGGTGCTGGGGGGAATTGAAACCATCAAGCCCGGAAAATACATGGTGTCCAACCTGGAGCTGCTTCAGTCAGGTAAACATCCCGGTAAAACCAACCTCACCGATGCTGATAATGCCTTGAATATCCTGCGATATTTTTCCAGCACCCCCGGGGCGGTGATTGTAAAGCATAACAATCCCTGCGGAGCGGCCATTTCAGACAGCCTTGAAAGTGCCTATACAAAGGCTTACATGGCGGATCGGGTGGCGGCCTTTGGTGGATGCATCGCTTTGAATCGATCTGTGGATAAAGCCACAGCCGAAGCCATTGCCAATCAGTATGCCGAGGTGGTGGTGGCTCCGGATTTTGAAGAGGGGGCCGTGGATATCCTGGCCCGGCGGAAAAACCTACGGGTGATTCGCATCAACAATATTCATCGCCTGGAAAATTATATTGGGGAACGGGTGTTGGATTTTAAAAGTCTCATGGATGGCGGTATTGTGGCCCAGTGGTCTTTTGCCCCCACGGCCCTTTCCAAGGATGATCTAAAGGTGGCTGAGACAGAGTACAAGGGTAAAACCTATAAAATAAACCGGGAGCCTTCGGAACAGGAGTACAATGACATGCGCTTTGGATGGCTGGTGGAATCCGGCATCACCTCCAACTCTGTCATTTATGTGAAAGATAATGTGACCGTGGGAATTGGTACCGGGGAACAGGACCGGGTGGGCGTGGCTGAAATTGCCGTTGATAAGGCCTATCGAAAACTAATGGATCGCTTTTCTTTTGAAAAATATGATACGCCGTTTAACCTGCTGGTTGACCCGGATAAACGGGCAGAAATTACAGCGGATGTGGAAGCTCAAAAAGGGGGACTCATTGGTTCAACCATGGTCAGCGATGCCTTTTTTCCCTTCAGGGACGGCATTGATGTGGGATTGAATCAGGGGATTAAATCGGTGATTCAACCCGGTGGCTCCATGAATGATTATGAGGTCATTGAGGCCTGTAACGAAAATAATGCCACCATGGTTTACACTGGCCAGAGAAGCTTTAAGCATTAAAAAGGGCTGTAGCGCTTAGGGGACAGATTTTAAAATCTGTCCCCGTGTCCAGGAACAATCTGTCCCCGCAAGAACTTTGATTTTAAAGGCTGTCCCACCTTAAGTGGGTAGCCTTTAAGGAATGAGTCCTAAATAACTTTCCTCACCCGGGAGCGCGGGCGTCTCGCCCGCTCTGAAAATATTAAAGCGAAGCGGGCGGGACGCCCGCGCTTCCAGATTTACCAAGGTGGGTAATGTTTTTAGAGAAATGGGCACGTTATTAAAAACCCATTCCTAAATCTGTCACCGCCTCCGCAGTGCTGTCAATAACTGAAAAGGGAAAGTTGATCCCGCCGGGCATCGGCATGCTGAATGGTCACCTGGACCAGATCACCGGGCTTTAGCTTCATCCCTCCGGATGGCAATCGCCACTCCAGCATGAACTCCTTGATGAGGACGGTGAAAAAATCCCTGCGGCTGTCCAGAACAACGGCTTCCTGGGAAGAGCCCTTCATGCCTTCCAGATATTTAAGCAACCAGTAGCGACGTCGTTGAAACTGTGCCCTGCCCGTATTGGCCATGGGAATATCCAGCACCTGGAGAATGGATGTAAGCTCGTCTTTTGTGTAGGCTGTTTCATATCCCAGAATACCCCGGATCTGACGTTGGGTGAGCAGATCAACATATCTTCTGATGGGGGAGGTAGCTGTGGAATATGCCTTGACCCCCAGCCCGGAATGGGGGGCGGGTTTGGTGCCCGTGGCGGCTCGGTTGAGCTGTTTCCGCTGCATGCAGTTCATGAACAGTGAGGTTTCCACCCCCTGGAACAGACGCTGTTTGGGCTCGGGTTGGGATCTGAAAACCGCTGGGGTGTCATGGCTGGCAAGGAATTCTGCCATGAGGGAGTTGGCAAGGATCATCATCTCTGACACTAACATTCTGGAGGGATTTTCCCGGTCAATGCGGGAGATGCCAATATCTCCATTATCTTCCACCCAGAGGTTGACTTCCGGGAGGGTGATCTGAACAGCACCTGCCTTGATGCGTTTTTCCCGGAGCACCGTGGCAATTTTATGAAGTGTGGTAATGGGATCATCTTCACCGTTAAGCATGTTGGCTTCGGTGTAGGTCATCTGGTGATGCACTTTAATGATGCTGGCCGTGACCTCATAGTCAATGAGTTCAAAAAAACGGTTGAGGTTCACCAGGGTGGAAATACCGGGCCGTGTTTCCCCTTCTCGCAGGCTGCACAGATCTTCGGACAAGTTTGGGGGTAGCATGGGGATTTTGTCATCGGGCATGTAAATGGAACTGGCCCTGCCCCTGGCATCTGTATCAATGACGTCATCGTCTTTGATGTAAAATCCCACATCAATGATGTGAATTCCCAGAAGATATCCCCCATCTTCTTTTTTCTGAAGGCTGATGGCATCGTCATAATCCAGGGTGGACTGCCCATCAATGGTGATGAGGGGCACCTCTCTTAGATCTTTTCTCAGGGGATCCCGGGTAAAATCTTCATGGTTTGAAATCAGAACCTCGGCCCTTTCCATAACCGAAGAAGGGAAAGCGATGGGGATATCCAGGCGGATGAGATCAAGGTTTTCATTCTTGCGCCAGATGCCCGCCTTGACCATGATGTTGAAAATTTTCTGGGGGGATTCTGTGCCCGCCTGGGAGAGGATGGCCTTTGCATCGGTGGCTGTTTTGCTCTCCCTTTCATGGATATAATAATCGGTGAGAATTTTGATGATTTCAGGATCAGGCGTTTCCGTGGGTGTCCCCTGATCCATGCCTTTGACCCATGCGCCCCCGTTGTCCATGAGACGTTTTCGGGCTTTGGCTTCCTGGATCTGTTTGAGTTTTAACTCAATGTACTCCGGCGTATTGGGGGTCACCACGTCTTTTCCGAATTTGAAATAGAGCTTATCGTTGAAAAACGCCCGGATAACAGCGGATTCGTGATCCGGCGTCACCGGTGGATCAAAGCAAAGCGCCGTCATGGTGGGGATGTCAATGGGATCTCCATCTTCATGGAGCAGTTCCCACAACTCCTCAATGTCAAGGGTTTGTGCCAGATTCCGTCTTTTCTGGGAGATGAGTTTCAACTCTCTCACCAGGGATTCCCTGGAGGCAGAAGGGTTGAGTCCCTCCCGGGAGATATGGGCCAGCCGTCCTGTGGCAAGATTGACTTCACGGTTGTTTTCCGTGAGCAATTTCAGCCGCAGGTTCTTTAGCTGTGTCACCACTGCACAAACCACTCTTTGCTGATCAATATATTCTGCTATATTTCCTGTATCCATAACAGAAAACAATATCAGTAAGTATATGTAAAGTCAATTAACATGACGCTATTCTTCTTGAAAAAAAAGGGCATCTCCACTAATATGGTTTCATGGCTGCAAAAAGAAAAAAAAGACACAATGTAATCCCTGTCAAATGGGTCAATCGAAACGGGATTCCGGTATTTGGGAAAGATCAGGATTTAAACCAGATTTTTTCACAATTGACCCTGGAAGATCACGACACGGATGGGGTTGATGGTTTCCCAAAGAAGGCTTTAACCGAAAATCAGAAGCGGGTGATTAAAGATCGCCATGGCCTGCCTTTTCTGGATAAAGAGCTGCATCTTTCCGATATGTTTAAAGTGCCGGAGGCGGCGGTTGAAGATGACAATGCGGATAATGAAAATTTTTCTGAACTGCTGGAATCTTCCTTAAAGGGGAAAAATCAAGATACCCTTTTAAGGGAAAAAAGGGACAGAGATCCCCCCCGGCCGGTGCCACTTAAAAAACGGCTTAAAAGATATCCTCCGCCTCAAAATCAACTGGATCTCCACGGCCTCACCGCCATGGAAGCACAGTCACGCACAGAGACCTACCTTCGTCACTCTTGGAGAAACGGGTTTTTTACATTACGGGTGGTGGTGGGAAGGGGGCTTCATTCTGAATTTGGAGCGGTGCTGCCCCATGTGGTGGAGGATCTTCTGGTACGACTCAAGCGCGATGGCGTGGTGCTATGGTTTGAGTGGGATCGGAAGATAAAATCTCACAGTGGCTCCTTGGTTGTGTATCTCAATCAATTTGACTGACCGTAAAGATTCGGCAAGCACCCCATATTCGTCTATTTTGGCCTGCTCACATAGCATTAGTATGCTACGCAGTCCCAAATAAACGAATATGGGGCACTTTCCAAATATTTACATTACCAAGTTGAATATTTACGATTTACCAGATTACCTGCCCCGCTGATATTTTTTGACAGCACGGTTATGCTCTTTTAATGTTTCTGAAAAATAGTGGGTGGTGTCGTTTCTGGATACAAAATAACGGAACTTGCTCTCCACCGGAAACAGGGCCGCTTCAAGGGCTTGTCTGCCTGGATTTGCAATGGGACCCGGGGGAAGCCCCTTAATTGTATACGTGTTATAAGGGGTGGGCGTTTTCAGATCCCGACGGGTGAGGTTGCCATTGAAGTTGGCAATACCATAGATCACTGTGGGATCACTCTGTAGTCGCATTTTTTGTTTCAGTCGGTTATGAAACACCGATGATATCAGGGGGCGTTCTTCCGGGCTTCCGGTCTCCTTTTCAATGATGGAGGCAAGGGTAACCACCTGGTGCCTGGAAAGCCCCCTGGATTTTGCAAGGGCTTCCCACTCCGGTGGAAACATGGCTTTGAATCTTTTTACCATGGTGGTGATGAGACGGGGTGTTGGGGTGGATTTTTCAAAAAAGTAGGTGTCTGGGAACAGATATCCCTCCAGTTGGCTTGACGGGATACCCAGGGTGGCGCAAAAGGACGGATCATGGGCAAGTTTCATGAATTTTGTTCGTTTTCCCAGGCCCGCTACCTCAACTTTCAGGGCAATCTCTGCCACGGTGAGCCCCTCGGGGATGGTGATGCGGTATTGCTTGACCTTTCCCCGGCATAGGAGGTCAAGCAGGTAGGCCGGGGACATGGCAGGGGAAAGTTCGTACTCTCCTGATTTGATGGCTCCGCTCTTTTGTTGAAGCCTTACCAGGGCTTGGAAAGCAAGGTTGTTTTCGATGAGGTGATTGTTGTAAAGGGTATTTGAAATTTGCTTTAAAACAGCACCCCTGTCAATGGTAACCAGGATGGTGGCTCCCCGAATGCTTAGGGGCGTTTTGGCAAAATGATTCATGTAGGTGAATCCGGCCAGTGCAAACAGGCTGCCCAGAATCAGGAGGGTGAAAGTTATTTTTTTGATCATACGTCTCACTATTTGTGGTGATCCTTTTACCTATAGCCGTCGTGTTGGTTCACCGATACAACACCCATGCCATGATGGACACAACGAATATAGGGTCGTAGACGCGGAGCCAAATGGCTGTATGCCGCCCCCGGGGAGGGGTAATGGAAGCGACCCGGAACTGTTAGACAGCCCAATTGGTCTGTTCCATTACCCCTCCCCGGAGGCTCTGCTGTCGATACTCCGGTGCTATAGTTTCTGGTTGCAACTACCATGGGCACACTTGGGTTTGCCCACAATGAAAATTAAAAATTCTGGTATCCATGAAAATTTGTGAAAAAAAGAGAATAAATCAGGTCTTGGTTCATGTCAAAGGATTTGACGGGAATCCGTTTTTTTCATGAGCAATTTACTGGATTTTTGTTACTTCATCTCCCATAAACTCCCATGAAAAAGGAAGCGTTTTGTCTGAGTCCCACGGATTGTATATCCATATTCCCTTTTGTGTTAAAAAATGTGCCTATTGTGATTTTTACTCCACCAGTGATTTTTCATTGAAAGAAGATTTTGTGTCAGCGTTGTTGGTGGAAATGGGGATGCGTTCTTTGGGAAATCATTGCATTGACACTATCTATTTTGGCGGGGGAACCCCTTCGGTACTCACAGCCCGGGAGATGGAGCGCATTTTATCTTGCGTCCATGATCTGGCCTGTATTTCTGATCCGGTGGAGGTGACCATGGAAGTGAATCCTGGCACCGTGGGGGGGACATACCTTGCCGATATGCACTCCCTGGGTGTGAATCGCCTTAATATGGGGGTTCAGTCATTTCAAGATGAAAAACTTAAATTTCTGGGTCGAATTCACAGTGCCGCTGATGCTGTCAAGGCCATAAAGAGTGCCCGCAGAGCAGGTTTTGAAAACATCGGCCTTGATCTCATGTTTGGCGTTCCCCATGAAACGACCCCGGGCTGGCAGGGGGACATGGATACCGCTTTCTCTTTTTCCCCGGAACACCTCTCCTGTTATATGCTCACCTATGAACCTGATACGCCCCTTGATAATACCCGCAGGGCCGGTGGGGTGATTCCCCTGGAAGATAAAAATGTGGCCGACCTTTTTACCTTAACGTCCCAGCACGCAGGACACCGGGGGTATGACCACTATGAGGTGTCTAATTTTGCGAAAAATAAACAATACCGCTCCCATCATAATGAAAAATATTGGTTCGGCGTGCCCTATACCGGCCTTGGGCCGGCAGCGCACTCCTTTGATGGTGCCCGGCGCTCCTGGAATCACCGGGATGTGATCCGGTATGTTCATCTCCTTGGCAAGGGGGAACTGCCTGTCATGGAACAGGAGACCCTCACTCGGGAGCAAGTTTTGATGGAACGGGTGATGTTGGGCCTTAGAGCCTTTGAGGGGATCGATATCCCGGCCTTTGAAAAGCTGTCTGGACACTCTTTTGAGCAACAGTTCCGGACAGTTCTGTACAGGGTGAAAGAACAGGGATGGGGTCACATTTATGAAAGGCGGTTTGCCTTGAACCTTGGGGGGATGGTTTACCTGGATACGGTGGTGGAGTGGTTTGTGGACGAAATTGTCTGAAAAAACGGTTTATGGATATTGGGTAAAAGATGGAAGGGTGAAGGGTTAAGAGTGAAGGGCTACGAACTGTTTGGTCTGCCCGTGGCAGTTTTTATATGAAAATGAAGTGTCCAAGTACCCTCAGCAGAGCCCCCCCCGATGGGTAATAGGAACCGGCCAATTGTGCCGTCTACGGTTCCGGCCGGGCCCATTGCCCGTCGGGGGGGGGCGGCATAATGCCATTTTCAATACTCGTTGTGGCAGTGGTGACTGCCATGTATGTTATAAAAAATTGGTAAGAAAACCTCTGGAGCTTTAACTTAGGGCTTGTTGACGTTGGACATGGTTGTTATTTAATGCCAGCTTTTTTGGGGTTTGCTTCCACTTTTTTCAGGATTTCCATGGATTTTTCCTGGGGCAGCCATTGAATGGTGCCTTCCCCCACATCATAGATGGCCCCCAGCACCTTGACTTTGCCTGCGGCAACCAGATTCCGGGTGGCCGGGCTTTCCATAAACAGCTCTTCAATGCCGGTCCAGATATTTTCTTCAATGGCCATAGGGATGATGTCCATGCCTTTGATCTCGGGATGATCTGCCATGGCTTTTTTAACTGCAGGAATAATATTATCCACCAGGGCTGGAATGTTTCGTTCCAGTTTATGACCATGGCCAAGAACTGCCTGGGTAACGGCGGTGACCGCACCGCATTGGGTGTGTCCCAGAACCACCAGCACCGGAGTATTTACATGGGCAAGACCATATTCAATGGAACCCCTTTCATCCACATCACATACATTCCCGGCCACGCGGATGACAAAAAGATCCATGATACCGGCGTCAAAGATGGCCTCCACGGGAACCCGTGAATCAGAGCAGGTAATCACTGTGGCATAGGCGTGGTCTCCCTGGTTTTCTGATCCTGCCTGGAGCAGCCTTGCAAGGTTCATGTGGGGATGAGCTGATTCTCCGTGGACAAATCGCTGGTTGCCTCTTCTCAGAAGACAAATGGCTTCATCCGGGGAGGGTTTGCCTTCAAAGGGGTCTTTTACCCCATGGGCTGTTTTAACGGCGGTATGCGCTTTTGATGTGTCTGCTACTGTGGTGTCCACGTGAGTTTTTGCTGTGTCAGTGGATGTCACCTGGGGCGCTTTTTTAGCGATATTTTCTTGTTCCTCGCCCGGGTGTTCTTCTGCTTCATTGACCTGGGAGGCAGTTTCAGCATGGACTTTTTCTTCGGTAACGACTGCTTTGTGAGTAGCTTCTGGGGCAGCGGGGGCATCCATGGCAACTTCATTGTGTGTTTCCGTTGCAGCAGGTGTTTGGGAACTGTTATCACCGCCAAAGGTGACCACCAGGATGAAGGCAACCATTAGTCCCAAATATCCCCATAGAATAATTTTGTTCTTTTTCTCGTCCATTTTTTCTCCTTAAATGAATTGACCTGTTTTTATTTTTTTATATGAAAGAGTAGGTACGCCTAACATTCTTTCATACTTCGTTGTGGGCAGGCCGAGGCCAGAATACGGTCTGCCCGTGGCAGTTATTAAAAAAGAAGTACCCGATCTTGTTATGGTGACTCCTTTTTATTATTTTTTTTTCCTTAATTGTCTGGTATCCCCCACACGGATGGTGAGATTAATGGTGTCAAAATACTCAATCAGGGGGATGATAAATTTACGGGAAATGCCTGCCATGTCCTTGAATTGGGGAGTGGTGATTTCACCGGATTTTTGCAGGAATGCCACAAGTTCCGTTTCAATATCTTTGATGGCCTTTGCATCAAAGTAAAGATCGTCTTTGGTTTTGATAATGCGTTGTTCATCAATTAGAATTTGAAGCACCCCCCTTGCCACCTTTTGATCCACCTCCAGATCCTGGCAGATGGTGCGGAAAAAAGGTGGGGTGAGTCCAGAATCCTGGTAGGTTTTGAGAAATTTTTCCCTGACTTCCTGCTCATCCACCTGCAATGCTACTTCATGCTGGGACAGACGGATACTTCCTTTATCTTGGATTACTTTGTCCTCTTTGGTGAGTCTTGCAATGATTAGGGGAAAGAGCTTTGAATCTTTGTCACTAAAGGCCCGGAATTTGGATTTGAGTTCCTGGCTGGGCATGCCTTCTTTTAATGGATTGTCCTTATGGTAGGTGGCAAGACGTTCAAGGACTTCCTGGGCAATGATGTCAAAAAGGGCGCCATGGATGTAAATTCGTTGCTCTTTATCGGTCTGGATAAGACGTCGGTTGGCCAACATTTTTTGCAGGGTGGCCTCCAGTTTTTTATCTGGGATGCTGGTCATTATCCTTAAATCAGCAAATGAAACACCGGCAAATTTTCCCTGTTCCGCAAAATAGGAGAGAATCATTTCCTGATCCTCTTCCATGAGGTAGGCCATTCCCTCTATGGCCTGGGTGTCGGAGAGCTTATGCTTTCTGGCAACGGGGTTGAGGATCTGACCGCCGCCAATGGTTTTTACGGGGGAGTAGCTGCGGATGACAAATCGGTCGCCCTTCATGAGGCACACCGGCGTTTCCAGGCGGAGCTGTACACAGGCGGTGTCACCGGGAGTGAGTTCCGCCCGATCCAGGAGCACCATGTATCCGAACACTTCGCTGGTGCCAGAATGGAACCGCACCCGGGTGCGGGGTTTGGCTGGTTTGACATTGCTGGAGAGAAAGAGAAGTTCGGCATCGGCCATGTAGCTGGGATGCAGGGTGTTCGGGGTGGAAAGTATGTCGCCCCGGTCAATGGTTTCCCGATCCAACCCCTGGAAGTTGATGGCGGTGCGGGAACCTGCCTTCACCGTGTCCACACTGCTGCCATGAACCTGTATGCCCCGGACCTTGGAGGTGACGCGGGAGGGGAAGATCATTATATCATCCCCCACATTCACCTTGCCCGATGCTAGGGTACCGGTGATCACCGTGCCAAACCCTTTCATGGAGAACACCCGATCCACGGGCAGTCGAAAAATGGCAGAAGGGGTTCGGGGCGGGATTTTATGACACAACTCATTGAGAATTTTCTTGAAATTTTCAAGGCCCTCCCCCGTGGTGGAAGAGACAGGGATGATGGGGGCATCCTCCAGAAAGGTGCCCTGGGTAAACTCCAGGATATCCTCCATGGCAAGCTCCATGAGTTCTTCATCCACCATGTCTATTTTGGTCATGGCAATGAAACCGTGTTTGATGCCCATGAGCGTGCAGATTTCCATGTGCTCCCGGGTCTGGGGCATCACCCCCTCATCGGCGGCAATGACCATGGAGACAATGTCAATGCCACTGGCCCCGGCCACCATGTTTTTGACAAATTTTTCATGGCCCGGCACATCCACAATGCCCACCACCTCTCCGCTTTCCAGGGGAATGGAGGCAAATCCCAGCTCAATGGTGATTCCCCGCTGTTTCTCCTCCTTGAGCCGGTCGGTTTCAATGCCTGTCAAGGCCCGAATGAGGCTTGTTTTGCCATGGTCTATGTGGCCGGCGGTTCCCAATATGATCTGGTCCACTGTGTCTTCCCCTCTATTTTTTTGAGTTTCGTTGTCGAATCATCTGCATGAGGTATGCACCTGCCACAAGCCCCCCACCCAGGGCCAGGCCGTGGAAGATGGTCCATTCCGGGCGAAAAATTTTTGTCAGCAAAATACCAAAGGCCATGCCCAGGATCAATCGTACAATAAAAATTGGGAAACTGCTCATGTCTGTTTTTTATCCTTCATCAAGGTGAGCTGGCGTTAAAAGAAACACCAGAGTAGGTAATATCCGGAAAATCATAAACAAACTTGAAACCGGGGTCAATATGAATTTTGGGGGTTGGTTGTGATTTTGGCCAATTCGTGTTGATTTGGCATTGGGATCAGATTTTTTTTGGGTTTTGTTTTGTCCTGGTCAGGATTCAGCCGATTTTGATCAGAATGGCCCCGGCCACGATGAGTATGGAGCTAAGGATTCTGTTCAGCCCCACCCGTTCCCTGAAAAATAAAAAGCCTATGCAGATGCCAAAGAGGGTGCTCACCTGGCGAAGGGCCGATGCATAGCTTGCCTGGGCCTCTTCTAACCCCAGGCGGAAGGTGATGAAAGATAGCAGCATAATGATGCCCCCCAGGAGAATGCTTTTGGGGTTATGTTTGATTTCAGAGATGACTCGGCGTGTCTGGCTTTGCCAGAGAACTCTCACCAGGTGGAATATCAACATATAAAAGGAGAGATGAAAGGTGTAAACAAAAATGTCTCCGGTCATTACGCCCAGTTTGTCCGCCACCGCTCCAAAGGAGTAAAAAAAGGAGGCTGCCAGGGCAGTTAGAACACCGGTATTGGTTGTGTTTGAATTTTTTTTAAATTGGGGACGAATTGAAAATTTACCCCTCTGGATGCTCACTGCCCCATAGATTATGAGAAGGATGCCTGCGGCTCCAGCAGGAGAAATGGATTCGTTGAGAAAAAAATAGCTCCAGAATACAATGTAAACAGGGCCTGTGACCGTCAGGGGATAAACCAGGGTGAGATCCCCTTTTTCCAATGACACCGCCACAAAGTATTGGTATAGAAAAAAGAAAAAACCAGCGGCAAGGGCTGTGTACATGACCGATGGGACGAAAAAAAAGGTCTTCGCATGAAATTGGCCAATAAAGACGCCAAGCCCGGCAACGGTGACGCACATCATCCAGAAAATGGCACTGGTCTTGTCCTTGCATGTTTTTAGAACGCTGTTCCAAAGTACATGGAACAGGGCGCTGATAATTATGAATCCAAAGCCTTTTAATGTCATTTTGTCTACCTATTCCTTTTGCTGGCATTTGGCAACGGAAAAAAATAAGGTTCGTTAAAAAAAGTATTGCAATTTGTGTAATGGGCTGATATAAAGGCCGGGTTTGATTGTGGTGGGTGTAGCTCAGTTGGTAGAGCGCTAGGTTGTGGTCCTGGATGCCGAGGGTTCGAGCCCCTTCACTCACCCCATTTAACAAAATACATGAGTTAAAATTGCGATCATGCGCCTGTAGCTCAGCTGGATAGAGCGTCGGACTTCGAATCCGCAGGTCGGGAGTTCGAATCTCTCCAGGCGTACCATGGTTTTAAGGGGTCACAGAAAATTTTTTTGTGACCCTTTTTTTGTTCTCCGGTCAGGTTCAGATCCTTTTGAATTTTTCCCTTATTTCAATTTGGGTTTCTGATCCATCCTTTTGCTCCACATTTCCGCGTGTACCGGGACACCTTATCTGAGAATTTTGGACAGGTTATCTGATAATTTTGTTTTTTGAATTTTTCTGCTGAATAAAAAAATATCTTCCCTGGGCACCTTTATCGCTGACCCATAAATTAAATTTTGAGTAAAAAATGGCCAGGTGGAGTGGAAACTCCCCTGGCCATTGGTGTTTATGGGATAGAATAATTAGTCCTTGATGGTGATACCGAAAAGTAGTATCCTGTTTTATGAGTAAAAAACACACAAAAACTTTGGAAGCTATTTTTTCACATCCAACACCCAATAACCTTGAATGGCGGAAGATTGAAGCTTTGTTTGTAGCTTTAAAAGCAGAGGTTATTGAGGGAAATGGTTCACGCGTGTCTTTTATCATTAATAATGAAAAAGGTGATTTTCACAGACCACACCCCGGTAAAGAGGCAAAGCGATACCAAGTGAAAAATGCCAAAGAATTCTTAATTAAGGCAGAGGTGACAATATGAATACATTAAATTATAGAGGCTATACCGCCAAAATTGAATTCGATCCAGATGATAATATCTTATTTGGAAATATTATTGGTATTCGTGATACTGTTGGGTTTCATGGAGAATCTGTCAGTGAATTAAAAAATGCTTTTCATGAAGCAGTTGATTTTTATCTTGAGAGTTGTAAAAAAGCTGAAAGAGAGCCAAATAAACCTTTTTCAGGTAAATTTGTAATTAGAGTAGATTCTTCGTTGCATAGTGAAATTGCTATTGCGGCTATTAATGCAGGAAAAAGCCTTAATAAATGGGTGGCGGATACGCTTGAGCAGGTGGTTCATGCTCATTCATAGAGGGCACCCACCAATCAAATGTTATTTGTCCGTGAAATTCATTTCTTGCCACAAAATCAGATCCAGTAAATAGAGTTCATACTGCCCAAAGGTGTCGTCAAGCCAACGCTTCAGCACTTTCAAGTCTCCGTCATTCACAGCATTGTTAAACATATCAATATTGGCGTCATCATCAATTTTATTACCAAGTTTTTCAATGCTCCTGTCAATGACGTTGGCCGCAAGCTCCCCTGGCTTAAAACTTTTCACCCATGTATGTTTTGCCAAAATTTTCAAATCATCCAAAAGTTTGGAGTCTATTTTCGTTATGTCCACCAGATGTTTTTCAGTGGCTTTTGCTGTCTGTGAAATGAGTTCAGTTCTTTTCATGTTTTTTTCCCTTGTGTTTCATATTATTGGTTCTCATCGGTTATATAACTGGAAGGAGTTAGTACCAAAAGGGAGATAATTGGTCAATGCTTTTAACCCCGCTGCTGGCCCTATAGCACCTCAATCAGATATTCAAGATTCTTCACAGAATCATCGACACTTGGATGTTTGAAGCACTGATCCTTAATTATGTGAACACTTTGGGCTTGGTTCTAAGCTCGGCCATTTTCGATGGCACTCCTCAGATATCAATAGTTAAGCCATTAAAATTTATGACTATATTTATTTGTAGGTCACTTGGTGCATCTCCAGTGACCGACGTTAGAACCAACCCCCACACTTTCAATTTATGGGAACTGTGAATTTTTAACAGGGGGGGGGGGGCTTTGATTCCTGACATCATGTATAGTGCTGGTGCCGAAGAACAATTACAATTTGTTTCAGGGGAAAGCAAATAAAAGCTTGACAACTATTGTTAATACGAATATAATGCCCTTATTGATTTATTGAAAAGGGTGTCTGCTTTTTTTCAGATACCCATTTTTTTTGCTTCCGATCAACCTCCAGCATAATTAAAATCTTTTTGTTAAATCTTAGATACTTTTTACGAATGGGCGGTTGGTCTATCAAATAATACATTTGGGTTTTTATTATTCCAGATCTATTATTTTTTTAAAATGAGGCAGGTCTTAATGTCAAGATTTGCCTGTTTCGTACTTAGGGGAAAGAAAAATTTGTCAGAAAAGCACATCAGTGTGACAACTACCTCAAAGTTTGAAACACTTAAACTTTATTTTTTAGGAGATTGTCACAATGGCTAACGGAACAGTGAAATGGTTTAACGATTCTAAGGGTTTTGGTTTTATTGAGCAGGAAAACGGAGAGGATCTTTTCGTTCACCACTCAAGCATTAATGCAACGGGTTTCAAATCCCTTAATGAAGGAGACCGCGTGTCTTTTGACATTGAGCAGGGCCAGAAAGGTCCAGCAGCAGGAAATGTAACTGTAATTTAGTTATATTAGTTATAGTGTATACTGCTTTAATTTAGTTCGATACCCCATGGGTTGACATTAAATTAAAGTTGCATATATTAGCAAGACTTCCTTTAACATGAATAAAAGGAAGTCTTCAGATCAGAGCAAGTCTTATGTCAAGCCTTGCTTAGAGTTTCGCACTTAAGGGAAAAGATAATTTGTTGAAAAAGCACATCTGTGTGACAACTACCTCAAGTTTGGAACATTTAAACTTTATTTTTTAGGAGATTGTCACATGGCTACAGGAACAGTAAAATGGTTTAACGATTCTAAGGGTTTTGGTTTTATTGAGCAAGAGAACGGAGAGGATCTTTTCGTTCATCACTCAAGCATCAATGCAACCGGTTTTAAATCCCTTAATGAAGGGGACAGAGTGTCCTTTGACATTGAGCAGGGCCAGAAAGGTCCCGCAGCAGGAAATGTAACTGTAATTTAGTTATATCTGCATATACCGCTTTGATATGGTTTGAATCTTTTTTGTTTTAACCATTCTTAGCTGGATATATTTTAAGAAAAGCCCCTTTGACGGATGTCATTGGGGCTTTTTTTATATAACGGGCATCTCCTGTCGGACACAATGAATTTTATTTCAGGGTTCTCTGGCACTTCAGCATGCCGTATTGTAGATATCGAAGGTAATTATATCAAAAACCCGGCTAAAAAGTACACCCAGGTCAATATAGGAGAGGTGAAGTTAATATGCAGAAACCAAACAAGCATAAGTCAGTAGCGCCAATTCCTCCCCCACTGTCAAAGATTCAGAAGGGGACTCCTTGGCGGAGAGTTGAAAAATATCAATTTGAAACCGGCATTTATCGTCCCCCCAGTGAAGGGGGCAGCGCCTCCCTGCTACTTCGGTTCACCCGCAACTGTCCGTGGAACCACTGCACCTTTTGCAGCATGTATAAAGGTGAAAAATTTCAACTGCGATCCCCGGGGGAACTCAAGGCAGATATGGATGCCATGGCAGCCCTGGCCAGGGATTTAAGAAATATTTCCATGGATCTGGGCCAGGGAGGGCAGATTACCCGGGATGCGGCCATGGTGCTCATGGATAAAGTGCCAGAACTGAACTATCACAACGGGTTTGCCATGTTCTTTCAGTGGCTGTGTGCAGGGGGCAAGACCGTCTTTATCCAGGATGGCAACAGCATTATCATGAAAACAAAAGATCTCATGGAGGCTTTGACTTACTTACGAACCCTTTTTCCCTCCATTGAACGGGTGACCACCTATGCCCGTTCCAGAACACTTGCCCAGAAATCCCTGGAAGATTTAGTTGCCATTAGAAAATCCGGCCTGGATAGACTGCATCTGGGTCTTGAAACCGGGGACGACGACCTTTTGGCAAAGATTAAAAAAGGGGTGACGGCCCAGGGCCATATAGATGGTGGTAAAAAGGCCATGGAAGCGGGATTCCAGGTGTCAGAGTATTGGATGCCAGGACTTGGGGGCAGGGAAATGACAATGGATCATGCCCTGAATACTGCCCGGGTGCTTTCTGCCATTAATCCTGATTACATTCGCTCCCGACCCTTCCGTGCCATCCCTGGAACCCCCATGCACACCTGGATTAACCAGGGTGAAATGCACCTTTTATCCCCCCATGAACAGCTCCAGGAATTAAAGGAGATGATAATGGCCCTGAATGTTACCTCCCGGGTTTGTTTTGACCATGCCGGGAATAATTGGCTTAATCCTTCAGGACGGCTCTTGTTGTCCCATGGGTACGAAGGGTATAAATTTCCAGATGAAAAAGAAACGCTGCTTCAGCTCATTGATGAGGGCTTGCAAAGTGATCATAAGCCCCAGTCTCTTACTTATCTATAATCCACATGTCCTGCCGGACACAACGGATATTGGAAGTGGTCTCATGCCGCCCCCGGGGAGGGGTAATGGAAGCGACCCGGAACTGTTAGACAGCCCAATTGGTCTGTTCCATTACCCCTCCCCGGGGGCTCTGCTGAGGTTGACCGAAAGTTTTATTTTCTTATAAAAAAAAATCGGAGAGGTAACAGTTGAAAAACTGGCAGGTTTATTTGTTAAAATGTGCAGACCATTCCCTGTATTGCGGAATTACTAATAATCTTGACCTCAGAATTGACGTACACAATACCGGGAAAGGGGCAAAGTATACCCGGGGAAGGCTTCCCGTTGAGCTGGTTGCAGCCACAGCTAACATGACAAAGAGTGATGCCCTTAAATTTGAAATAAGGATTAAAAAACTTCCTGCGGAAAAAAAAATATCTGTATTGGAAAAAGGAATAGACCCGCAATGAACGCCGTTAAAGTGCCCCATGATCAATTGAGTCCCGAAGCGTTGCAGGGCATTATTGAGGAATTTCTCACCCGGGATGGGACGGATTATGGGGAAGTTGAAGTCCCATTGGAAACCCGGGTTTCCCAGGTGTTTGCCCACCTTAAATCCGGAAAAGTAGTGATTGTGTTTGATCCCGATTCCCAGACCTGTACCCTTTTTGATAAGGATAATCCCGAATTAAAGTATTTGAACGCTGATAGACCATCTGTGTGGGATTGATCATCCAGTGAAGCTACTATACCGCCGCCAGCGCTTCTGCTGTCGCATATTCAGATAAAAAAAATTGAATTTTTTCCCATAACAGTGTAAAGAAAAAGACTATTTTACTCTAAGAGATCAGAAGTTGAAACCAAGCCCTGAAAAATAAAAATGGGTACAAGGGGGAGTTTATATGACAGAAAACAGTGCATTTCTTGATGATATTCAAGATGAATTAAAACAGATTGTCCAGCCCTACCAGAGAGATCTCAATCAGAAGCAGAAAAAAGCAGATTTTATAAAGCTGTGCATCCGGTGTGCAGGCAGGGATGATTTTCTCCGGCTGGATGAGCTTTTAAAAGGCAAAGTGGTAAGGGATATTGCAGAAGACGAGGATCTGGATGGCTGTGAGGCCATTTTTGAAACCCTTGGCAGCTACGCCGATGAACGAGTGGAACAATATCGCATTGAACTCATTGATGATCTCACCCGACTTTGTGAGGAGGCAGAGCTGCCCCTTGACATGGATTTTCCCCGATTTTCTGTGCTCAAGGGCATCACAGGGGAGATTGATTTTAGTGCCCGGTGCACCCTCATTAATAAAAAGGTACTTAAATCCATTGATCCCCGGCGGATTTTAACGGCGGTACAGCGGTTGAAAAAACAGCTCTATGATGGTCCCTATGATCCCCAGAAATTCATTGACTCCCTTTGTCAGACCTATCTGGACTGTCTTAAAAAAGATAAATTGTCCCTGGGCACCTCCCTGCCCATCCAGAAATTTTACCTTGATCATGTGATCTCTTTGCAGAGCAAGACCTTTTTTGTGAACATGGATAAAGGAAAATTCAAGGGCTACAGCCTGGATCAGTTCTCCGTGGATCTGTGGCGGTATTTCCAGGCAGGCATTGGCGGCACCTCCCAGGGCTATGATCTTCAGCTCACCCCGGGTCGCAACGGGGCCTTATGGCTTATTGACAGTGCCGGAGAGTTGCGCCGCATGACCGCCATCTCCTTTCATGATTTGCAGGAATAATCATTATGATATCAGTGGAAGAAATTGATCAATTAAAATCCTTTGAGGCCCGTTCCATCATTGAGGAGCTTCGCAAGGGAAGTGTGCCCATTGAATATGTCCCCGTGTTCACTGTGGGACGGAAAAATTGGCTTACCTTTATTGAAGATGACCTGGAAAATTACATTGGCCAGGGGGGAAGCAAGGTACGATTTATCAGTGGAGATTATGGGGATGGAAAGACCCATTTCATGTCAGTGATTCGGCATCTGGCCATGGAAAAGGGCTTTGCCGTCTCCTTTGTGGTGCTCACCCGGGATGTTCCCATCCATAAATTTGAAACCGTTTATCAATCTATTGTACAGCAACTCCAGGGAAACTTTAACGGCGTGGGGATTCGCAATCTGCTGGGGGACTGGCTTGACAAACTTACCCGCACCCTCACCGATGGCAGTGACGAAGAGTGCCTGGAAAAACGCTTGGCCCTGGCCGAGACATTCCAGAACATCCCGGGTATGGATATCAATTTTGCCAATGCCTTGGCTGCCCTTGTAAATAACCGCTTTGCCCCTGGGGTTGGGGAAGATGACGGGGAGGATACCCGTCGTGATGACCATGAGGTGCTGCTTCATTGGTTTGAAGGGGGTAAGGTCACCAAACGGGAACTCAAGCCTTTCTTGATTTATGAATTTTTAAACAAGGCCAACAGCCGCCAGTTCATGAACTCCTTGATTCTATTTTTACGCCACATTGGCCACCAGGGCTTAATTTTGCTCATGGACGAGATGGAAACTGTGGTGGCCCAGAGTGCCTCCATTCGCAATGCCGCCTATGAAAATGTCCGTCTTTTCATTGATAACAGCGAGTCAGCCCAATACCTTCACATCTTTTTTTCCATCATTCCCGACATACTGGTGTCGGAAAAGGGCTTTAAATCCTATGATGCCCTGTGGAGCCGCATACGATCCATTGGAGAAACAAAGAAGCTCAATTACCGGGGCGTGCTGGTGGATATCCATCAAACACCTCTGAACAGCCAGGAACTGGTGGAGCTTGGCGGATGTTTAAGAACCCTCCATGGTATTTCCTACCGCTGGGACGCCTTGGAATCGGTGAACGATGAGATCCTGGAACGGATCTGTTCCAATCAAAAACGCATGGGGGTGATCAGCGAGGTGCGTTTGTTCATCAAGCAGTTGATTCACCTTCTGGATATGGCAGAACAGGGAGAATCCCCGGAAAACCTTGATATGGGGCAGCAGATGGTGGAAACCCGGCGGGAAATGGAGGCAGAAAAGATTGAGCAGCTCCAGCCTTCCTGGGATAATTAACGGGATGTTTTTGCATGGATGATTCTAAATTTCAAAATCTTGTGGCAGGTGGCAGTAATTTTCAACTCAGAAGGGCTGTGGAGCGTCTGCGGGAGGGGCTTTTTGATCCCCTGGGCGTTCAATTGCTCACCTCGGGTGGGGCCAAACTTGATAAAATTTTTGACAAGGCTGTGACGGCCCTGAACAAAAATAAATCTTCCCACCTGTGCATTTGTGGTGCCTATGGCCAGGGAAAGTCCCATAGCCTTACCTATATTAAACAAAAGGCCCTGGCCGATAACTTTGTGGTCAGCCACATGAACCTTGATCCCCGCCAGATCCCTTTCCACAATTTTCAGGCGGTTTACAGGGCTGTTATGGCGGGTATGGAATTTCCCCAGGGGGATAAATCCGTTGTGTCGGTGTGGAAAAAAGGGGTGGAAAAATGGCTTTCACTGCCGGAAAATAGTCAAAAAACCTGCCTGGATCTCATTCCACAGGAGATGCCCCATCGGTTTAAGGCCATTCTTGTGGCCATGGCATCTCCCACGATGGCCCTTTCTGACCGGAAGAAGAAATTCAAAAAATATGCCCGGTTTAAACCCCGGGAATTTCCCTGGATATTGAAAAATGCCCTTTTGGGAAAGGATATCCCTGCATGGCGATTGTCAGCGGCGTTTCAGTATCGCCAGGTGCCATTTTATAAGGAACATTCCCTGGTGTGTAAAGAGCCAGCCCAGTATCTTACCATGGTAAAGGCCATGGCTGCCCTGTTCCAGAACCTGGGATTCAAGGGATGGGTGATTTTGTTTGATGAAGGTGAATCCATTACCCAGACCCGGATCACCAGCCGCAGTAAGAGTTATGAACTGCTTCACAAGATGTTTTGCCCCGGCATGGAATCAGGGGGATTTTATCCGGTGTTTGCCTTTACCCATGATTTTTTCAATCTGGTCGCCCAGGAACCCTATGACCGAACCCGGATTTTAAAGAGGCGGAAAAACGGCAGCGCCCCTCCCCTGGAAATCCCCCTTTTCAAGCGGGACTACCACAGTGCCTGGAAAAATATCACCGTTCATACCCTGCATGACCTTTCGGCACCGGAGTGGAAAATCCTGATCCAGAAACTCATTGTGCTCCATGGTCGGGCCTATGCCTGGGCCCCTGAAAGTGGTCGGCTGAAACCCCAGATGGTGAAGCTGTTGTCCAGTCACGCCGGGGCTGAGCCCCGATTGAAATTGAGGCTTCTGGTCAACCATCTTGATCTGGCGCAGCAAAAAGAGGTGTTGGACACGCTGATCCTGTGATGTCATCTCCTGTGCTTTTACAACTTCCCAATACATTTCGTGCCTTTTATGGGGCCTTTCCCGGCCTGCACACAGTCCAGAAACAGGCCATTGCCCCCATTTTGGCGGGCCGGGATCTGGTGATCCAGGCGGCCACGGGCTCCGGTAAAAGTGAAGCTGTGCTGGCTCCCTGCCTGGAGCGTATCATCCAGTCCGGTAGAGAGCAGTCCGTGTTGTATATCATCCCCACCCGGGCATTGGCCATGGATTTAAAACGGCGATTTGAATCGGTGATCACCGAACGGCTGGGTCTTAATCTTGCCATCCGCACCGGGGATATCAAACGCACCGGGGGGAAACGTCCGGACATTATGTTCACCACCCCGGAATCCCTGGATGTGATGCTGGGAACCACCAATGCAGATCTTAAAGCATTTTTGTTCCGGGTGGGCATTGTGATTGTGGATGAGGTGCATCCGTTGCTGCATCAATACCGGGGCCGTCACCTGGTGTACCTGTTCACCCGACTGGAACGTAAAACCGGAAAACCTATTCAGAAAATCGCCATGTCCGCCACCATTGCCCGGGTGGATGAAGTAATGACTTTTCTCAACTTTAGGGACAATGCAGCTTCCATCATTACTCATGTGGGCCGGAAAATAATTGCCCGCCTGATTCATCTGAGGCAGGAAGATACGGATATCCCGGCCCTGCTCAACGATCTCTACCATACCTGGAATTATCGCAAAATTCTTATCTTTGCCAACAGCCGGGCCGCCTGTGACCGTTTGTCCGGTATTATTAAAAGCCGGGGCATTTTTAAGGATGTTTCTGAGCTGCACTACTCCAATCTTAAACCGTTAGAACGAAAAGAAGCCGAAGATCGATTCCGGAAAAGACCCCATGCCCTGTGCATTGCCACCAGCACCCTGGAACTTGGCATTGATGTGGGGGATGTGGATGCTGTACTCTTGTTTCAACCCCCGGGGTCGGTGTCTGCCTTTCTCCAGCGCATTGGCCGGGCCAACCGTCGGGGCAGCGAGGTAAATTTTTGGGGCCTTTGCAGTGGCGAACGGGCCGGAGACCAGGTGGTGCGCTTCCTGGCCTTGCTGGAGCTTGGCCGGGGGGGAAACATTGAATCACCTGCCCCTAAGAACCTGCCAAGTGTGCTCAGCCAGCAGGTGATCTCTTGCCTTTATGAGAAAAAAGAGATCTCCCTTCCTTCGCTTCAAGCCCTTTTCCCCCATGAAAAGGCGCTGCTGCCAGATATTTTTGCCTCCCTTGAAAAAAAGAGCTGGTTGAAAAAAACCGGTATGGGGGGACTGAACCGGGGGGGATGGCAATACCGAAATCATTTGCTGGAATATAAAATATGGGGGAATTTTCCCGAAGCCGAGGTGGAATATGTCCTGGAGGTGGCAGATAAGGCGGTGGCTGATATCCCCCGGTCTGTGGTGTCCCAGATGGACATGGGAGACCGCATTTATCTGTCTGGGCGACGGCTTAAAATCTTAAAAATCAATGACACCGAACCCCGGAAGGTGGTGGCCCGGCCCTGCGCCAGGGTGGATGACAAGCAGTTGGTGTGGCTTGGCATGGGGGCCCATGTCTCCTTTGAGGTGGCCCAGGCCATGGGCCAACTCCTTAAACCCAAGGGGACAAAAACCAAGGAGGGGACAGATTTTAAATCTATCTCCTCTGATGCCGGTCTTTTTACCCGGACGAAAAAATTGTTCCAGGCCCAGATAAAACAGGGTGAAAGACGGGTGGTGCTTAAGAACGGCATGGATGTGATACCCGGACAAAAGGGCAGATTTCATTATCGCACCTTTCTGGGGTCTGCCGGCAATCTGGTTCTGGAGTGGAGCATCCGGGAACAGTTGGCAGGAGACGATGTGGAGATTATTTCCCATGAGACCGGAGTGGAGTGTTCCCACTGGATTTGTTTTGAAAAAATTCTTCTACCCGTTAAAAAAGAGGCTTTTCATATATGGGTTAAAAAACATTTCAAAGTGCTTCAGAACCTGGTGCCGTTGAGTATTTTCTGGAAAACCCTACCCCTGGATCTCATGGTGGCGGAAATCACGGATTTTCTCTTTGATTCCCGGGTGGCCCAGACTTTTGCCCATTACCTTGGTTCCACATCTGACATTGTGTCAGGGGATATGGCGGATCTTGATCCGGTGCTTCCCCCTGCCGAAATTAAAAAGAATGCTATTTTGGACATTGATCCTGGCCCCTCCTTGCTGGAAGATTCGAGAATGAAAGTCAGGGAAATACAAAAGGAAAAATCAGGCTTTCCTGAAAAGGCAGCATTAAACCCAAGGGAAGGGGAGAACACAGAAAGAAAAGATGCCGGGGAAGTAAGGGGCATATCTGATTTTTTTAATATGATCCCCTGGCAACTCCCTGACCTTGACAGGGATAGGTCGTTGACGCTCAGCACCCTCCTTGACAGGAATAGGCCGTTGACCCTCAGTGCCACCCTGGTCAGTGATTATTTTTTTCATGCCCAGTGTCAGCGGCGGTTCTGCTTCAAGCTTTTGGGTCTGATGCCTCCCGTTCAGGAAATAGATGAACTGAAGGTTCTTGCCAGAAATGGCGGGCTCTGCCATGAAAAGGCAGTGATGGATGAACTCCGGGGGCAGGGTATTCACCTGCTTAATATGGAAACCAATGGTTCGGAACCCCTGCGCTTTGCCGCCTCCCTGGAAGGTTTACAAAAAGCCATTCATTCTCTTATCTCCTGTGACACCATGGGGCCGGAACCTATATGGATTTCCCAGTGTTTTCTCAAGGTGGATGAACTAATTCCGGGCAAGAGACCCATGGCCGGTGTGGGGGTGCCTGATCTGCTGCGCCTTTCCCGGGAATCGGTGCGCCCTGTTCCAGAACTCCACAGCCCCCAACAATGCTGTGATGGAGTTGATCCCGGCAGTCGTGATGGGTCTGGAACACCACCGTTTGATAATACCTGCAATGGAGGCACGATTGAGCCCGGCAGTGGTGATTGGTTCGGGGATATCCCTGATTCACAAAATGATTTGAACGCCACTATTTTCAAAGCAGAAAAAGTCAGAAATGATGAACAATCCAAGGGAGACTCTGGCCGGAACCATGCCCCATTCCGGGTTATCATTGGGGTGGGGGACATTAAAAACAGCAGAACTCCGGGGTATCATCACAAATGGCAGGTGGCCTTTTATGCCCGTCTTCTGGAAGAGATAATTTATGAACAGGGGCTTCCGGCCCGGGTGGCCCCCCAGGGATTTTTAATCACCCCGCCATGGGATAATCCCACGGCGGTGGCGGATGAATCTGAATCTGGGCTGGATGCTTCTTTGCCCTCCCATGGGGCCGGGGGTAGCTCTCTTGGTCAAGATTTTTCAAGGGGGGGATTTAAATATGAAATTCATGAATTTGATCTTGGATCCTATCTTGCGGCCTTTTCCATGCTTTTTCAGACATTTTTATCTATCTTATCTACTCCCCCCATGGAAGCTGACCACAGGCTTCAATCCCATTGTGTTTCCTGTGATGGATTTGGTTTTTGCCATGACCATGCCCTGGAAGATGAAGAGATCCAGTTTTTACCGGGATTAACCCCGGGGGAGTTGATGAAGTTGCGCCAGGCAGGCTGCACCACCTTGGAAGAAACCCATGCCATTTTGGAAAAAATATCCACTGAACCGGGGGATCGTGCGTCTGATGCCATCATGGGCTTTACGCCACAGCAGCAGAAAAAACTCATGGGATGGTGCGATGCTTTTTTAAAAAATAACATTGTTCTCCATGAAAAACGCACCCGTTTATTTCCCCGGGGCATCTCCCAGGCCTGCATCATCCATGTGGAAAAAGAGCCTTTGACCGGGCTGCCCTGGGTACTCGGGTGGCAGGTGATATCACCCGGTGCAGACAGGCCCATGGAATCTTATGTGTGGACCATGGAAACCAAAGAAGAGCGAAGGGCTGTGTGGCAGATTTTTTCCCAGGAGATCTCCAAAGCGTGGGACAAGGGCGCTCAAGACGGCCATGGAATTCATCTCTTTCACTTTGGGGCAGTAACCCCCCAGCTTCTTGGCCAATGGGGAATAGCCCAGGGGGAAAAGGACTGTCTTTTTTTATGGCAGACCCAGCCCTCCCCATGGACGGATTTAAAGCAGGTGTTTAAATCCCATTTTTATATGCCCGCCCCCGGGGTGATATCCCTTTATACCCTGACCCATGTGCTGGGCATGAAATCTGATATAACGCCCCCCCCAACCTTGTTTCATCACCACCATGGTCATGGGATGACAGTAGAAAATATGGCCTCCCGGGTGAAGAATCAACTGTCCATCATGGCGGATCTTTATGACTTGGCCACTCGTCATCTGGACAGTCAATGGATACCGGACTGGGAAAATCAATCCCTCGCAGATGAACGCCTGAAACCTTATTTGACCTTTATTAAAGAAGAGAGGCGTTTAAAAGAAGATAATATATTAATGCTCCAGGAGCAGCCCCTGGAAGAACGGATGCTGCGATTCCGGGCATTGGGATATCTGCGCTTTGATAAGACCCGGCTTGGCCCGGAGGGACGATTTTTATCCATATTTAAAATTTCTGAAAAGACCCAGCCTGCCAAGTTTCGCAAGGGGGATTTCTTAAAGCTTGTGCCCCACGGTATGGCCGATATCCAGGGGGGCTTCCCCGTAATTGTGGATGAATATGATCTGGATGCCGGTGAGGTCGCTCTGTTGTCCCGATCTGGAAAATTAAATGTAAATAAAAGCCTTTGGTATTCCCTGGAAGAGGATATCAGTGATTGGAACCAGGCAAAGCTCAGCCATGGGGCCACCGCGCTTTTTGAAAATCATGCCCATGAGATGCTGCGGCAGCTTTTGGCTGGAAATGGAGGGGAAAAACGCTCAAAAGCCTCCCTTACCTGGATAAAAACATGGCTTGAACACTATCCCCATGGCTTAAATCTTTCCCAGCAAAGGGCATTGATCTTGCCTTTTACATACAACACCAGCATGATCCAGGGGCCACCCGGAACGGGGAAAACCCATCTGTTGGGATGGATTCTAATTGCCCTAATTCTCCAGGCCCATGAGGCAGGAAAGCCCCTGCGCATTGGTGTTAGTGCCCTGACCCACCAAGCCATTGATTCGGTGCTAAAAAAGGTGGTGGGCCTGGTGAATGAATATCTGCCTGGGGGCTTTCCCGGACAATGTGTCAAATGGGGTCAGACAAGATCCACAGAAAGTACAACAGATGATGACACTCCCCTTGGACAGACTCGAAACAAAGGGGAAGATGGGCAACCCATGGAAGTGGAATTTTCCATGGATGCCAAAGATCTTCCCGGACGGCCCTGGCTGATCCTCGGAGCCACCGGATATGGATTTTACACTCTTTTCAACAGTAAAAATAAGGGATTTCCCCGGGCCCTGGATTGGGTTGTGTTTGATGAGGCCTCCCAGGTGCCGCTGCCCCAGGCCCTGTTGGGGTTGATGTATGGCAGGGGACATTTTCTGTTTTTGGGGGATGTTAACCAGTTACCTCCCATTGTACTGGGGGATTACACGGCCCATGAACCCCATAAAAATTGGAAAAATGGCATTGAAAATTTTACGGGGACGATTCATAGCCCAGGAAATGAGCGTGGGATGGGGCCAGCCACAGCCTCAGATGCCCCCCGGCTGGATCAGTCCATTCTGGCCAATTTCTTGCATCGTTACCCTGTCTCACACCAGATCACCCTTGATACCACCTATCGCATGAACCGGGAAATTTGTATTTTTCCTGCCAAGACCTGGTATGAAAATGCCTTGCATCCCGCCCCGGACAGGGCCCGGGCAAGGCTTTGCCTGGACAATTTTACCCCTGGGCAGTCTGATCATGCCCCCACCGGTTTCCCTCCGGATGTGGATGCGGCTTACCCCCACCCCGGTGTTTCTGTCCACGGCAGGGTGCATGAAGCCCCCCGAGCTTTTGAAATAAATGGGGAAACAATTTCCTGGGAGGGCTTCCTGGATAAAATTCTGGACCCGGAAAAGCCGGTGGTGATGGTGTTAACGGATCACCAGGGATGTTCCCAGCAATCAGACATGGAAGCAGAACTCATGGTGGCCCTGGCCCATAGACTGATGCATGTTTACAAGATACGTCCCCACGACATGGCGTTGATTTCGCCCCACCGGGCCCAGAACAATGCCATTTTAAAACGACTGGGGGCTCAATTGACCCGGAGAGGGGAGGGCATGTTTCCTAATACCCCTTGTCTGCCCTTGGTGGATACGGTGGAACGGGTTCAGGGGGCAGAGCGGGATGTGATCTTTTTTGGCATGACCTCTTCTGATCCGGATCACCTGAACAGTGACTTCTTAAACAGCCCTCACCGACTCAATGTGGCCATGACCCGGGCCAGAACTAAGTTGATTGTCATTGGTAGCCAGGCTTTTTTTTCCATGATACCAGACTCGGAAACCCTGTTGATAAAAAACAGTTGTTTCAAACGCTTGATGGCACATTGTGAGGAACAAAATGCTATTTTTTATTTTTCCCATGAAATGAACAGGGGCAATTGAGCATTACCCATTTCACCAATATCATATTTGAGAAACGCGAACATCCAGCAATTGTGATTTATGGCGTTTTTAACTGATTGTAATTATGGATATTTTTTCTGGGAAATACTTCATTTGTGTCGCAGCGATTATTATAAAAAAAACATTTGAAAAAAGGACGATCAGGGGTTGACTTTTAATTTCCTTTCTTTATAATAAATAAAATTGCGCTAATACATGGAAGCGCATAGGTCTCCTTCGAGAAGATTAATATATGACATAAATGCATGTATTATACCGGATACGTTGGGAACCGGCATTACTTTATATTTTTTTTCAGGAGATTGCCAATATGGCTAATGGTATTGTAAAATGGTTTAACGACTCTAAGGGTTTTGGTTTTATTGAACAAGAAGACGGGAAAGATGTATTTGTACATCACACCGGAATTAATGCAACGGGCTTTAAGTCTCTGAACGAAGGGGATCGAGTCTCTTTTGACATTGAAGAGGGACAAAAAGGCCCTGCGGCAACTAACGTAACAGTATTGTAGTCAGCCGTTTTACTCGGCCTCTAAAGTCATCTTGGTGACTTGCTGAAATTAAATCCCTGGACAGGTATCTGTTCAGGGATTTTTTATTTTGGCACCTTTTTATTAGAAAATAAAACGTCCGAGTACCCTCAGCAGAGCCCCCCCCCCGATGGGTAATAGGAACCGGCCAATTGGGCCGTCTACGGTTCCGGCCGGGCCCATTGCCCGTCGGGGGGGGGCGGCATAATGCCATTTGGCTCCGCGTCTACGACCCAATATTCGTTGTGTTCAGCAGGACATGCTCGTTTATATAAAAAAGTAGGCGAGTCTAACATTCTTTCATGCTTCGTTGCGGACAGGCCAGTGCCAGAATACACTCTGCCCGTGACAGTTAGGAACCTGAGCGATAATAAACTACCAAATAAAAATTTTTTACAATGCAATACCAACACATTAAATTGGGCATGGTGGTAGTCTATAATCGGGTAAATCCCTTATTAAAAATCAAATGAATTCCTGGGTCAGTTCTTCAGATAATAAGATGGCCTCTGCCACAAACCCCATGGATTTTCGAGTGTCCATGCTGCGTTTTCGGATCCATTGATAAGCTTGCTCTCCGGTTTTCTTTTGTCTCATCATCAACACTTCCTTGGCACGTTCCACCATTTTTCTGGTTTCAAGCTCTTCTTGAATTACCTGGGTTTTCACCATTAATTCGGTATTTAAGATGGCAATGGCCGCCTGGTTGGCAACGGTGCGGATCAAGTTGACCTCTGTGTCAGAAAAACAATGGGGGGTGGATGTAAAGCAGTTCAGTGCTCCGATGATGCGATCATCCAGAACTTGGAGGGGAACCCCCACCATGGAAATTAACCCCAACTTATGGGCCATGTCTTTTTCTTTAAACCGATGATCTTCAAGTACATTATCAATGATAATGGGTTTTTTTCCAGTGATGACAGCCCCCACCACCCCTTCATCCATATTCAGGGATCTATCTTTAATATAATCCCGGTCAAAGGCTTGGGTTGCCTTAAGGCGAATTTTGGGGGGATGGCAGCTATCATCCACCAACCACAGGGAACAGATTTCAACGCCGGTTACCTTGGCTGTGACCATTACGGTGAGTTTAAGGATATCTTCAAGATAGAGATCAGAAGTGATGGCACCGCTGATATCCATTAATGCTTTAATGTACTTGTCATAGGGTTGTGGCATGTCTTTTTCCATATGAAGTCACCTGTGAGTTCTGTTATCAGTATTGATTTTCAGCCATGGTTTACTCTCACCGCAACGTCATCCATATTCCCACCAGCATGACCAAAATCCCAGATCCCCGGATAAGCGTCAGGGGACGGATTTGAGCACCCAGCATGCCAAAATGATCAATCAGGGCTGCCGCTGCAAACTGGGCCATCACAAGAATGGTCAGGGCAGGAACCAGACCCAGCCGGGGGGAGGTATACCCGATGGCTCCCACAATGATGAGGCCCATGAGACCTGTTAACAGGGCGTACCATGGTACCGACGCATAGGCTGTAAGATTGCCGCCACGGTAAAACAGCATGGTGCCACCAATGATGAGGCCCCCCAGGCCATAGGTGATGAAAACACTCTCCAGTGTCCCCAACTGCCTGTCCATGATCCCCATTAGCTGGGCCTGTAATGACACCATAATGCCACCTATGGCAGCGATGAGTGCAAGTACAATATGATTTGACATCAGATGCTCCTGTATATTTAAATGAAGATGAGTGCCTGGAGTCGGTATCCTTATATATGCGCCTGAAAGTAGGAATCTTTTGTAAAAAAGCTCCGGCACATGGAGAATTCCCTAAGCAATTGTAAAGTACTTTTGACGGATGCCACGGATTCTTATTTTTTGATGATGCACCATGTGAATATTTTATTTCTCCACAATAATCAAGAGATTAAAGTAAAATCAGGTCAGCAAGGTTATCAACTCTGTGAATTTTCCTGGGGAAAATATTTTTTCCTTGACTTGATGAATTGAAATTACTAAAGAAAAAGTAACTTTATCTTTATAAACCATGTTTACCAGGATTTTTTTTTGTTTATGGTCGACCCGATGGTGATTAAAGTGTAAGGGACTTGGACGACAATAAACTACCAAATTAAAATTTTTTATAATGCAATATCAGCGTATTAAGCTGGGCATAGTGGTAGTCTATTTTCGGGGAAGCCCTAGTAGACAAGCAAGACCTTCGCCAAATTAAAAATTGATTTAAATTTTGATAATTCATTTAGCATATATTGTATGATCATGGTTCTAAACATGCTACATGCTGATTAAACTTTGGGCCAAAATAAAATGGCGAAGGTATTGACAAGGATATCACTTTATAATCGTTCAATGCAGGAGTAGTTGCGGTGCCCGCTGGGTTTCCGTTTTATTTTAATGTTATATCAGTCGCAGGAGGTGTTATGCAGTTCAGGGATTATCAAGGGGTTCACCAGATGCTTTGTGAAACAGTGGATGAACACACAAGCAAAGAGGCATATCGCTGGTTTGATGACAATGCGCTTCCTGCCTCTGTCACCTGGAACGAATTTTACCAACAAGTTAAACAGGCGGCCAAAAGTCTCATGGCATTGGGGGTAGAAAAAGGCGATAAAGTTAATATTCTCAGTTACACCAATTACCGATGGGTATTGACGGATATGGCCAACATGAGCATCGGTGCAGCAACTGTGGGGATCTATCAGTCCAATCTTCCCAAAGATTGTCGCTATATCATTGATCATTGTGATGCGGTTGTTGTTTTTGCCGAGGATGAAAAACAGGTGGCAAAACTTCTGGAAATCAGGGGTGAAATTCCAGATGTAAGAAAGGTGATCATGATCAAGGGAGATATGCCGGGCAACGACTGGATTATTTCCTATGAAACCTTTCTTGAGCTTGGAAAAGACATTCCAGACGATGAGTTTCAAGGACGTACGGCACAAGTGACTTCTGATGATCTTGCAGGTATTGTTTACACCTCGGGCACCACAGGACTTCCCAAGGGGGTGATGCTCACCCATGACAACATTACCTCAACGGCCCAGTCGGTATTTCACAGTGGTAATTTTGATTGCGGTGAAGATAATTTTCTTTTTCTTCCCCTGGCCCATGTGTTTGCCAGAACCTGTAGTTATGCAGCCGTGTTCACCGGGCATCGTACCACCTTTGCCCGGAGTATAAATACCCTGCTTGACGATTTTAAGCTGGCATCCCCCCATTGGTTTGTCAGTGTTCCCCGGATATTTGAAAAAATTTATACCCGGGTGGTTTCCGATGTGGAAGCCAAGGGCGGCATGACGGAAAAAGTGTTTAATTGGTCCCTGGCTGTGGGAGAGACCGTTAGCAAGTATAAGGTGGCTCAGCAACCCATTCCCCCCATGACCCAGTTGAAATATCGCATTGCAACAAAGCTTGTTTTTTCAAAGATTCATAAAGCCTTGGGGGGAAAGGTGGAATGGTGCATCAGTGGAGGGGCTCCCCTGAGTCCTGATATTGCACGTTTCTTTCATGCTGCCGGTCTTCTTATTTTGGAGGGGCTGGGTATGACAGAAAATACCAGTTTTAGTAATTTGAATCGATTTGATAAATATGATTTTGGTGTGGTGGGGCCACCGGGTGCAGGCTTGTTTCACAAGCTTGCCGATGACGGTGAGGTGCTTTTCAAGGGACGAAATGTCATGAAGGGATATTATAAGATGCCCGAAGAAACCCAGGATAACTTCACCGAAGACGGATGGTTAAGGAGCGGTGATCTTGGGGAAATCTTGGAGGGCAATGTGCTCAAAATCACCGGCAGAAAAAAAGAGTTGATCATCACCTCCGGTGGAAAAAATGTGGCACCCTCTGCCATTGAAGGGCTCATGGGCACCTCAAAATATATCAATCAGGTGTGTGTGGTGGGGGATCAGCGTAAATTCCTCAGTGCCATTGTCACCCTGGATGAAGAGAATATCAAAGCCTATGCCCAGGAAAAGGGATTTTTTAATGGCAGAAACGGTGGCGAAGAGTTGCTGCAGCACGAAGAGATCGTTCGGCTCATTGATGAAGAAGTGGCTCGCAAAAACAAGGAACTTCCCTCCTTTGAGACCTTGAAAAAAGTCGCCATCGTCCCGGAATTTACCATTGAAAATAAGATGATGACGCCCACATTTAAGGTGAAAAAGAATGTGATCATGGATAATTATCAGAAAGATATCGAAAATATGTACCAGTAATCCTTGCTTTAATTTTTGCCGGCTTATCCAGGGCGCATTCCCATTTTTCCGACACTGTTTATAACTTATTGATTTTATTAAGTTGGAAATAAATTGGTTCAAAAATTATATCTTTACAAATTAAAGCGTTAGAACTCCGACCGGGAAAATGGGAATGCGCCCTTTATCCATGCATCATTCACCTCGCCAGGGAACCCGTTCCCTGGCAAATTTCGCCATTATTTTTTTCTGAGAAGATCCCCCATTATTCGCCATTTGCCATTCGCCATTCTTCATTCTTCATTCTTCATTCTTCATTCTCCAGTTTACATCTGCTGGAGGGATTTTATTTTGAGGAATATATACTCGGGTACTTAACCCTTTTCCCAAAATTGTAAAATCTTTTTGGAGTGATAAGAAAGAAGTTTGTTTTTTGACTTATTGATGAAATCATCTAATTAATGAATACTATTTTGGTAAATGAAATTATATCCTTTCAATTTTTATGTATATGTGAAATATTCGGATAATTTTTTTTAATCTGACGGACACAATGAATATTGAAATTGCGGGGTTGGTTCTAACGTCGGTCAGTGGATATGCACCAAACAGTCAACAATTAAATATCTCGTGAGTTGTAAGTTCTATGATTTTTCCAGGCCATTATTTTATAACTTATTGAAATAATTAGAACTGAAGTTTTTGTTTTCATTTTTTCACTATTAATAAATTCAATAGGTTATGAGAACTTACAACTCATGAGTAAATATAATGTTAAATTTCAATTGTTTAATTGTTTCTATCTTATGTGCGCTGTCAAAAATGGCAGAAATTAGAACTAAGCCCAAAAATAATATCATGCCGCCCCCCCCCCGACGGGCAATGGGCCCGGCCGGAACCGTAGACGGCCCAATTGGCCGGTTCCTATTGCCCATCGGGGGGGCTCTGCTGAGGTTGCCTGAAAGTTCTATTTTCTAATAAAACAAACATACATGGCTGTAACCACCAGCCACAACGAAAAATGAAACCCTTATGATTCCAGTATTTTAGACGGAATTTCATGTAAAAAACAAACTAAATTATCGGGAGGATTAAATGAAGGAACAATCCAACACCATTGACAAGGGCATCACCATCACCTCGGTGCTCTGTTGCGCTGCGTTCATCGTGGCAACCATGATTTCACCGGAAGGCGTAAAAGGGCTGTTTGACACCCTGTTTAAATTTTTTATTAATAGTTTTGGATGGGCCTACCTGTTATGCGTGGCTGGCTTTGTGGTGTTCTGTTTTGCCATGGCCTTTAGCCGGTATGGGAATATCAAGCTTGGAAAGGACGATGAAGAACCAGAATTCTCGCTCATGACCTGGTTTTCCATGCTTTTTGCCGCTGGCATGGGCATCGGTCTGGTATTTTGGGGGGTTGCTGAACCCATTTACCATTTTGCAGGCCCTCCCTTTGCCGAGCCCAAAACCCCCCAGGCAGCAGCAGATGCCATGCGGACGGTGTTTTTCCATTGGGGGCTCCATCCTTGGGCCTGTTATGCTGTGGTGGCCATGTTGTTGGCCTATTCCCATTTTCGCAAGGGGAATCCGGCCCTGCTCAGTTATATTTTAAAACCCCTCATCGGCATCAAGAACGTTAAAGGGGTCATCGGAAAATCCATTGATACCCTGGCTGTGGTGGTGACGCTTTTTGGGGTGGCCACCTCCCTTGGGCTCGGAGCCATGCAGGTATCCACGGGGCTCAATAAGCTTTATGGGATACCCAATACCACAACGGTTTCCATCATTATCATTGCAGTGGTGACGCTTCTTTATATTATTTCCGCTGTGACCGGTGTCAGTAAAGGTATTAAAATTCTTTCCAGCATCAACATGGTGCTGGCCTTTGGTTTGATGCTTCTGATGTTGTTCATAGGCCCCACCATCTATATTCTTCAAACCCTTCTTGAATCTTTGGGGAATTATTTTCAGAACATTGTGTGGCTCAGTTTTTTCATGGATAGCACAGGTGGGGTGGAAAAACATGCTGGATATGATTGGGTGGGTGCCTGGACCGTTTTTTACTGGGCCTGGTGGTTGACTTGGGCTCCTTTTGTGGGGGCTTTTATTGCCCGAATTTCAAGGGGACGAACCATCCGTCAGTTCGTTTTTGGTGCGCTTCTGGCACCGACTCTGTTGTGCGCCATCTGGTTCAGTATTCTGGGAGGCTCCGCCATCAGCCTGGAACTTGCCAATGGGGCCGTGGGCATTGCCGATGCCACATTCAAAGATGTCACCATGGCTATTTTTGTTTTGTTTGATCAATATCCCATGGGGGGCATGCTGTCATTGCTTTCCATGATTATTGTTTCCATCTTTTTTGTCACCTCGGCGGATTCCGCCACCTATGTGGTGGGCATGATGAGTTCCGGTGGCAGTCTGGATCCGAAAAACGGACTTAAAATTTTTTGGGGAATGTTGTGTTCCACCATTGCGGCCATGCTGTTGATTGCCGGGGGGTTAAAAGCAATCCAGACCGTTGCTTTTGTGGTCTCCTTTCCCTTTATGATTCTCATGGTGTTAATGATCATCGCCTTTTTGAAAAGTATCAGAAAAGAACCGGGGTTTGACCTTTATAATCCACCCAATTTGGATGAGTAACCAGTATCATTGGGCATAAGGGATTCATGATTTTTTTGATTCCCTTATGTCCTTTCCAGCCATTCCTCGCCTGAAACTGGATGGATACGAAAAAGATAGGTTCGTAAAGGCCATACATTGAGGTCTCCCTGTTTTTAACTGAAAAGATTTTTTCTGCCCCTGGTGGGGTGGAAAAAATCTTTTGTTTTTTGGGGGGGAAGGATTCTTTTCCAGGGTTCTTTTTGAAGCTTTACAAATTTATGGGGGACTGTTAGTGATGAAGGGTACTTACAGCCTGAAGGGCTTTAAATGAGCCTGTTGATTAAGTTGCTTTTTGCAAAATTAGTACACAACATCTTGATATTGGGTGATTTAATATTCAGCATATTGTATCTATAATCCAGAGATCTGTACTAAATCAACAGGGTCTTAAATGACGGCGGATGACAAATATTTGACGTGGAAAAAAATTAGCAAAAATGGAGAAAAAGGATGGGTTTTTTCAGTTTCTTATCGGGGAAAACACCCGAAGTGCTGATGGAAAATGGGGATCTTTTATTTGAACAAGGGCAATTTGGCCTTGCAAAAATTGACTATGAAAAGGCAAGGGCCCGCCATGCAAAAAAACCGGCCCAGGCCCAGGATTTTTTAAAAAAATTGGATCTGAAAATCAGCCATAGCTGCGAGGCTCTGTCCCGGCAGCATCTGGACAAGGGAAATGAGCTTCTGGAGTCCGGGTGCCACCAGGAGGCCCATGATATTTTGACCCTGGCCCTTGAGTTGACCACAACCCCCGGGCTGATCCAGGAGATTGAGGCGGGTTTAAAACGCTGTGACTCTTCCCATGGGCCGGAACATGAGACTTCTGACCAAGGGGATGTCGGAACCGGCCGTGACAATGAACCCTCAGAAGCATGGTCTCCTGATATGGACTTTAAAAGCGGAGGTGATTTTGAAACCTTTGAAGTGATACTCAGCACACTTTCCCAGGAGGAGCAGGTGGCCTATGGGGAATATGGCAATGCCTTTGTCCAAGGCGTTGTTGCCTTGAATGCCGGGGACTTTCAAGTGGCGGTCAACGCATTGGAAGAGGCCTGTGAGGTCAATGCTTCCGCTGAAAATTATATTGGGCTGGAGCTGGGCACGGCCCTGCTCAATCTGGAAGAACTTGACCGGGCAGAGATTATTTTGATGGATTTTCTGGCCTGGTGTCCTCTTTCGGTGAGGGGATATTATGTGTTGTGCGAGGTGCTGTGGATGAAGAAAGCATTTGACCGGGCCCACAATATATTGGACACTTGTCCGGAATCCATTGCTCAAAGAGTGCCCATTGTGTTGCTCAAGGGTGAAACCTGGTGCCTGGAAGGAAAATTAGACCAAGCTGAAAAACTATACCAGGAGACTCTGGAGCGGAATGGAATGGATGACTCACTTGTCAGGGCATTGGCAGCAATTTTTGAAACAAAGGGAGATCCAGGAAGGGCGTTTCAACTCTACACCGGGCTCATGGCTACCTGTAGCGGATGCGGCCAGAGACCGGACACGGCTCTGAAACGAAAATTTGCCCATGCGGGATTTGCCTCCGGGGTCATGACCCCCCAAATCATTGATGTTTATCTTGATCTGGTGGCTGAAGATCCGGATAATCGGGCATTGTACTACCAAAATGTAAGTGCTATTTATGATCATCTTGGCAATGATGGGGAGGCCCGACGCTTCAAGTCCTTTGCCCGGGAATTGCAGGTGAAATAGAAAATGGAACCATGGTGCCCCCGTCGGGGCTCTGCTGAGATTGCCCGGAAGTTTTATTTTCTAATAAAAAATATTGAGATAAACTTAAAAGAGCTGGAGAGAAATAAAATGACGACAATGAAAATTTTTGCTGGTATTTGTGGATTTACAACAGTGGTGAAAGGAGAAGATAAAGGGGGATACAAGGCCATGATCAACATTGAGAGTGAATGCCCCAACTGGAAAAGGGTTAATGAGGTGCTGGGGGGTAAAGAGATCAATGTGATGACCGAATTGTTCAAGGATAAAAAAACGGGTACTTTGGACTCCCAGGTGCTGGACGTATCTTTGAAAACCATCCCTCATGTCTCCTGCCCTGTGATTGGGGGGGTGCTGAAAACATTGGAGGTTAGCGTGGGGCTCGCATTGCCAAAGGATGCGACCCTTACATTTGAAAAATAAGGCCATTTATGAGCCTGTTGATTAAGTCGTCTTTTGCAAAATGAGCATACAGCATATTGATATTGAGTGATTTAATATTCAACATATTGCATCTATAATCCAGAGATCTGTACTAAGTCTACTGGGTCATTTATGCCAAAGACTATAACTGTTTGTCGTCTCATCCCGGTATATTCTTTTTTCGGTAATCGCTTAAAAGGAGAAGTCCATGAAAGGTTTAACAAAGAAAAAATCTCTGCTTTATTTTGCATTGCTTATCAGTTCAGGGTTTCTGTTTCTTATCATCGGATCCAGCCAGGTTTCTGCTGGTACCTCCTGGTTAAAAACCGGGACAGACCTTCTCAACTCCGTTTCCGGGGACAGTGGGGTAAAAAGTGACTCAGCAGCCATTGGGGAACCCAGTTTGCCCCAGATCTCCGATGCCTTTAAAGAGGCCCTGACCCTGGCATCCCAGGCAGTGGTGGATCAGGTGGGGGCCGCCGATGGATTCAACAAGGATGATGCCATTCATATTCCCCTTCCAGGATCACTTGAAAAGGTGAAATCCATGTTGGGTACGGTGGGGCTTTCCAGCATGGCTGATGACCTGGAGTTGAAGCTTAATCGGGCTGCGGAGGCAGCTGCACCCAAAGCAAAGGATCTGTTTCTTACCGCCATCACGGAGATGAGCTTTGATGATGTTAAAGCCATTTATGATGGACCTGATGATTCAGCCACCCAATACTTCAAGGATAAGATGTCCGTTCCCCTTACCGATGAGATGCGGCCCATTGTGGATGGAACCCTGGCCCAGGTGGGCGCAGTAAACGCCTATGACCAGCTCATGGGAAAATATAAAGACATTCCCTTTGTGCCCGATGTGAAGGCGAATCTCACCCAGCATGTGCTGGATAAGGGTCTTGCGGGAATATTCTATTACATGGCAAAAAAAGAAGCTGGCATCCGGGAAAATCCGGTGGAACAGACCACTGAATTGCTTAAAACTGTTTTTGGCCAGTAATTTCAATACCGCCTGAATTATCCAGGGATTTGGGCTTGATTCCAACTTTCATTTTTTTCTGAATCCCTGGAAGATCCACACGCCAGCCCAATACAGGATAACAGGGAGGAGCCCCCCAAGGAGAAACAGAGACCTATTCTCCGGGTCCCAGGGCGGCAGTGGTACTGCCATCACCAGGGGAAAAATTACTGACAACACAATGGCCAGGCGCAGTTTCCCCGAAGGGGAGAGGCGTTTGGCCTTTTTTCTGGTGGAGGATCTGTTTCCCCCGAACAGGCGGGGCAGAAAAATAATGCAGCTAATGAGTAGAATGAGTGTGAGAATTTCCTGGATACCGGCCAACGGATATTTTCCTTTTGGGTTTGTATATAACGGGCATGTCCTGTAGGACACAACGAATATTGGGTCGTAGACGCGGAGCCAAATGATATCATGCCGCCCCCCCCCCGACGGGTAATGGGCCTGGCCGGAACCGTTAGACGGCCCAATTGGCCGGTTCCTATTACCCATCGGGGGGGGCTCTGCTGAGGGTACTTTGACACTTCATTTTCATATAAACTGCCACGGGCAGACCGTATTCTGGCCTCGGCCTACCCACAATGAAGCGTAAAAGAATGTTAGACACCCCTACTCTTTAATATAAAAAACGGCCATAAAAAATATCAGAATTTCATGGATCGAATTCAGGCCCTTCCATAGAGTTGTTTGACCTGAATGCGATCAATGGTGCCATCTGATTTTTCCGGCATGGTATCAACAAACTCCACATAACCGGGTTTTTTGTACCGGGCAATGCGCTCTCCCACAAAGGCAATGAGGGCAGGAGCGTCCAGATCCGCATCTGGTTGTTTCACACACACCGCCTTGACCCCTTCGCCAAATTTGGGATCAGGGACGCCGATGACGCACACCGCCACAACATCTGGATGCATCAGTACGACCTTTTCCACCTCGGCGGGGTAGACATTTTCTCCACCGGGTTTGATGAGTTCTTTTTCAGGTTTTCTGCCTTCAAACCACAGAAATCCGTTTTTGTCAATTCTGCCCATATCACCGGTGTGGTGCCAGCCGTTTCTTATGGTTGACGGGTCAAGGTTCCCCTCTTTTCTCCAGAATCCCTGGAACACCACAGGTCCCCGAACGGCAATTTCTCCCGATGTTTCACAGGGCAGGGCGGTGTCATCATCGTCCAGTATGGCAATATTTGAAACCGGGCATTGTTTACCCGCAGCGCCGGGCATGAGGGCATGATCGGAAAGGGTGACAAATCCAGAGGTTTCACTCTGGCCATAGAGTATCCAGAATCGTGCCCCGGTTTTTTGGGTGAATGCCGTTATATTGTCCGGGGAGTCAATGCCGGTGACATGGTTGATGGAAGCAAGATCGCCTTCATCCATGTGATCCAACAGGGTGGAGAGGATGGGGGGAAAGCTTGCCAGGATGGAAACCCCTTCTTTTCGGGCCAGATCAATGGCGGATGGGGCATCAAATTTTTCCATGATGACGTTTTTACCTCCCATGTGCAGGGTGGCCAGGGCCAGATTCATGCCGGTGATGTGAAACAGGGGAACCATATTGAGGTAGGCATCTTCCCGGGTAAGCCCCATGGTAAGACAGGTCTGGAGGTTGCTCATGACCATGTTTTCATGGGACAGGGCAGCTCCCCGGGGATGACCGTCCACGGCGGCGGTGTAGATAAGGCAGAATATGTCTTCCCTTTCCGGGGGATTTGGCGGGGGATCTGTCGGGGCCAACTGAGGTGATGCGGTGTCTTTAATCAACTCAGCCCAGCTAAGGTGGGTAGGGTCTGTTGCGGATATGGACACCGGAGTGCCGGTGAACTGCCGGGCATTCATCAAGGCATATAACTGTTCTTTGCGGGCATCATCAAAGAATAGTAGCTTTGCCCCTGAATCGTCCAAAATATAGGCGATTTCATCCAGGGACAGCCGCCAGTTAATGGGAACCAGGATGGCACCCATGGCAGCGGTAGCACCATATAAGACCAAGTATTCCAGGTGATTCATGGCCAGGATGGCAATGCGATCCCCCTTGCCGATCCCCTGATTCAAAAGCCCCTGGGCCAGCGTATTCACCTGTTCCAAAAGAGATTCAAAGGTCAGGGATCTATTTTTTTCTGTGATGGCAATATCTGTGGCATAGCGTCTGGCGTTCATTTCAAAGATATCATAAACTGTAAAGCTTTGTACCGACATGTAAATCCCCCCGTTTGGCAATGAATCGTCAGCAATTTTAATTTTGGATGTTTGGGATGGTTCATGGGCCGCACGGGTAGACTTTTGTTATCGGTTGTTTGCCAACAGATTTTATTTAGGAAAAGTCTCAAATAATTTGCCCTTTTCAGAACACACCACCGTTGCAGGATAGTGTTCCAACTTCTTAAAAGGGTATGTTATTTGGGACTCATTGCTTAAATAAGAAGTCAAACAAAAGTGTCAATAACGCAAACCTGACCCCTGCCAAATTTTGAGTCAAAATTAGAATTGTTGATGAATAGTATAATTCAGGAGAATTTGTAGCAGTTGGGGAATATAAATACAAGGAGAACGAGCACAGAAGTACTAAAAATAAAGGAAATAATTCATAAGGGGATACAAGGAAAGAATGGTAAAAGGAGGTAAAAAGTGGAGCGGGAAACGGGATTTGAACCCGCGACTTCGACCTTGGCAAGGTCGCACTCTACCACTGAGTTATTCCCGCTCAACGGAAAGAACTTTTATATAATAATCATTTGTTTGTCAAGAAATAGTTTTTCTGGTATGAAAATTTATTTTATGGAGAAAAAATATGCACCATAAGGCAGAACGTGTTCTTGTCACCGGCGGTGGTGGGTTCCTTGGCAAAGCCATTGTAAAGGTACTGCTTGCCCGGGGGGATAAGGTGACAAGTTTTTCAAGGGGCTTTTATCCGAAGCTTGATCAGTGGAAGGTTCGGCAGATCCAGGGGGACATTGCAGATTCCCGGGCATTGGAAGATGCTTGTGATGGCATGGATATTGTCTATCATGTGGCTGCCAGGGCAGGGGTATGGGGGGCATTTAAAAATTTTCACCGGGCCAATGTGCTGGGTACGGAAAATGTCATTGCCGGTTGTCGGGAAAAGGGGGTGGATCGATTGGTATACACCAGCTCCCCCAGTGTGGTGTTTGATGGCAATGATATGGAAGGGGTGGACGAGTCTGTACCCTATCCCACACATTTTCATGCCCCTTACCCGGCAACCAAGGCTATGGCAGAAAAGACAGTCCTGGATGCAGTATCTTCCGATCTTGGTGTTATTATCCTCAGACCCCATCTCATATGGGGGCCTGGAGACAATCATCTATTGCCAGGCATTGTCTCCCGGGCAAAAAACTTGCGCCGCATCGGCAATGGCACCAATGTGGTGGATACCATATATGTGGACAATGCAGCCCATGCCCATGTGTTGGCCGGGGATCGTCTTAAAGTGGATGCATCCCTGTCCGGGAACATCTATTTCATCAGCCAGGATGATCCCATCCCTTTGTGGCAGATGGTAGATCATTTTCTGGAGGCCGCTGGTTTGCCGCCGGTGCAGGGGGCAGTTTCCGCCCGGGGGGCATATTGGGTGGGGGGACTGTTTGAATTGATATTTAAGATATTTCCGTTAAAGGGAGAGCCCCCCATGACCCGGTTTGCGGCCCGGGAGCTTGCCACCTCCCACTGGTTTGACATTTCCCGGGCAAAACAAGATTTGGGCTATGTTCCCCTGGTCTCCACGGATGAGGGGCTGAAACGCATGACGGCCTGGCTGAATAAAAGGCGTCAATGATGCCAGGAGTCAACATGGCAAATGGGACTCCCCGGCTTTGCTGATCTCAGCTAAATGTATTGAAAGTTATTTTTTCCAGTTGAAGGGATTCCCTGGGATGGGGAGCTTTTTCTTCATCGGCATAGCCCACGGCAAGCATGGATTCCACCTTGAAGTTTGCCGGGATATTTAAAAGGCTGCGGATATATTCCTCGGCCGTGGTGGTTTCGTCGTGATCCCGTCTGCGCACCTGAATCCAGCAACTGCCAAGGCCCAGATCTGTTGCGGCAAGGTGAAGAAAAGTGGTTGCTATGGCAGCATCTTCCACCCATACATCGGTTTTTTCAGGATCTGCCAGGATCACAATGGCCAGGGGGGCATTCTTTAGAAAGGTGGATCCACTGGGCCGGGCACTGGCAAGTTTTTCAATCAGATCTGGTTGATTTACCACAATAAAGCGCCAGGGGTTGCGGCTCCGGCCGGACATGGGTCTTAAGGCCGCTTCAATGAGTTTGTTGACCTTTTCCCCCTCAACGGGAATTTGCTTGAACTTACGGATACTTCTTCTCTTTTCAATGAGTGAAAAAAACATGGAGTTCTCCTTTTCCAGGATTTAGTAATAAGGGGTGTGTCGGCCATCGACACAACGAAAATAAAAAATGGTATTATACCGCCTCCGAGGATTACCCTGATCGGAACGCAAACGTCGGGGGGGTAACAATACCTATTTTATCACAACCGGGTGATGTCAATGGTGTTGTTGGATGCCCATTCATCAAATTTTTTTCTTAAAAATCGCTTAAAGGCATTGCGGCTCACCGGCCACAATAGCGTAAGCCCCATGGCATCGGTGAGAAGCCCGGGGGTAATGAGGACTATCCCGGCTATGAGTATGATCAAACCATCCAGAAGATCTTCTGTGGGCATGACTCCCTGCTGCATGTTGGAACGGACCCGCATCAAGGTATTCATCCCTTCCATTCTGGCCAGCCAGGCCCCCAGAAATCCACTGATGATCACAAGAAGAATGGTGTTAAAACCCCCTATGGCACTGCCCACCTGTATTAATAGATAAAGTTCAATCATGGGGATCAGGGTAAAACACAAAAATAGTCTGAAAAGCATGGAATATCTCCTTCAGGAATAATTAGGGAGCCTCGTAATACGGTCTTAAACATTCATTGTTGGAATTGTTGTTGCTTGACGGGGTCAGTCTTGTTTTATTGGAGGCTGATTTTTTAACAGACCCCAAGTTTTTCGGAGTTGCGTATCGCTGTTGGCATTTCTTAAAAATGGCAAAATTCCGAGAATTAAATTTTTAGCGGACGCTCTTAAGGAGGACTCTAAATCAGTGGCATAAAAATTTATTGATACTGAAATCATTAAAAAAAAGTCATTTTACCTTTCACCTTGCAGGTGAAGTAACGAATAGATTTTCCCCAATAATTTTAAAAAATATCAAAAACTGTGCCACTGATTCATAAGGAAGGGGGGGCATAAAAGGACAGACCTTGATCAATTGTCCAGTGTGATATCGGTACAAAATATTGAAATCACGGCCATCTTCCCAAAGACCTCCATGGGTCAATGGTATGAAGATGGCCATGAAAATATAATTGTCAAGCAGTATTAGACCAAGGGTTCGTGGATGGCCAAAATCATGCCATACCCCCCCTGGATGTTAAAGGAGTTGGTGATGCCATGGGCCGCCAGAATCACCTGGCACTCATAGGAGCGGGGACCCGTGCCGCACAACATGTAGACCGGTTCATCCTTGGGGATTTCATTGAACCTTTGTCTGAACTCATCCTGGGGAATGTTTATCCATTGATCCCCATATTTTTCCACAAAAGGGTCTGCCTGAACTGTACTTCTGACATCCACCACCCGGGCATTCTCATTCTTGAATTTTTCAAGGAATTCCCAGGTATCAATGGATTTGAGGCTTCCATTCAAGGTGTTATCAAGGGCATTACCCGCGTTGTTTACAATGTCCATGGCCGAGGCATAGGGCGGGGCGTAACTAACCTCCAGGTTGGATATTTCATCCACATCCACCCCGTATTTCAGCAGCGGTGCCACGGCATCCACCCGTGCCTTTACGGCATCTCCCTGGGGACCTGCTGCCTCCACTCCCAGTATTTTCCGAGTTTTTCTATCGGCAATCAGTTTCATGAACATAAAATCGGCATCGGGAAAAAAGTGTGCCCGGTCGGACTGGGCCACCACCACATCCACGGGATCAAACCCGGCCATGGTGGCCTGTGCTGTGGTGAGACCTGCCTTGGCCAGGCCCATGTTAAAAATTTTAATGCAAAAGGCACCCACAGCTCCGGGAAATTGTGCGGCTCCCCCATTGATATTGGTGGCAATGATACGGCCCTGGCGGTTGGCCAGAGACCCCAGGGGCATGAGGATTTCCTGACCGCTGATGAGGTTGGGAAATTCAGCACAGTCCCCGCCGGAAAAAATGTTGGGATCCGAGGTCTGCATGCGCCGGTTCACCAGAACGCCACCGCAACGCCCCAGGGCAAGGCCTGCATCTGCGGCCAATTGGGAATTAGGACGAACCCCGGCGGCCAGGATGACCATGCTGCAGGGAATGGTTTTTTCCTGGGTTTCCACGGACTGAACACCGGTTTTAGCATCCCCGTTGATTTTCATGACCCGTTGGGACAAGAGAAGTTCCACCCCGTGTTCCCGGAGTTTTTTCTCGGCAATTCGGGACATGTCTTTGCCCAGTGCCTGGGGAAGGACCTGGTCTGCCATTTCAATGAGGGTGGTGTCAATGCCCCACAGATCGGTGAAGGCTTCTGCCATTTCAATGCCAATGGCACCCGCCCCGATAACCACGGCATTTTCCACCTCACCTTTGGAGATGGCATCCTTTATGGTCTTGGCATGGTGAAGATTGGACACCACATGGACCTGGGGAAGATTTGCTCCGGGGATGGGGGGCCGCATGGGGGTGGCACCGGTGGCAATGACCAACTGGTCATAGGATAGTTCTTCTTCTCTGTCTTCTTTCAGGTGACGCACCACCACCTTTTTTTCTGCCCGTTTAATGCTAAGGGCCTCCACACTGGTGAGTACATCGGCCCCCTTGGTGGCCTTGAAAAAATCAGCGTCCCTGATGGCATGGGCAATGGTGGAGCGAAGCCCCTCAATGTCTGCCACATCTCCGCCCACATAATAGGGTATCCCACATCCGCCATAGGAGATGAGTTCATCCCTGTCAATCATGGTAATTTCAACATCCGGGTTAATACGTCGTAGTCTACAGGCCACCTTGGGACCCAGCGCCACAGCGCCTATAATCAGTACTTTTTTGGGCATTTCTTCTCCTTAATTCATCACTCTTGTTTCCAGTATCTTTATGATTGGAAACTTGTATAACTGCCATGGGCAGGCCGTATTCTGGCCTCAGCTTGCCCACAACGAAGCATGAAAGAATGTTTAGGCTTGCCTACTCTTTCATATAAAAAAAACAGCCATGGCAAAACCCTTTGTCACAGCGATAATGATAATTTTACAGGATCATGGGGTCAGGCTTGGCCTGTGGGTGTTGTAAAAATCATAATCCACGCAATTCCAAAAAAATGGCAATATTACATATAAACCAAGCCTGATATTCCTCTGATATATTAACATGAAAACATTTGGTATGGTTCAAAAGAGCATATGCCAAGACAGCACTCTTGTATACTTCTTCAACCAAGATGTCACGTTTAACATTCTGATATTTATTAATAAAAATTCAACATGGCTGATATAAAGACATTAAAAAATGTTACCCTGATTTGAACTATGCTAAAAATTTGATCATTCAAGGGTTTGTTATATGTTTAATAAAGTTCCTATAATTACAATATGTTTACCAGGACTTCATATATAATCCTATGTTTTTTGTCAACCTTGGACAGATGATTTTAGCAAATTTACATTTTTAATTGCAATACTCCGGTAAAGTCTGTTAAAAAAATGAACATTTTTGTTAAAATAGTGAACGTGAAGGATGGTAAATGACTGAACATACCTTAAATAAGTATTGGGAAACCGTTGTAAAAACCATACAGGACGGTGTGATGATTGTGGACACAAAGGGGATCATTGTGTTTGTTAATCATGCCTTTGAAAAAATCACTGGCTATGCCCGGGAAACTATTGTGGGACAACCTTGCACTATTTTAGACTGTAGTGCATGCCGGGTGTCCAGACAACGGGAAGATCAGCGCTGGTGTATTTTGTTCCGGGAGGGGGAGTTGCGCCACAAGCAATGTAAAATTGTGACAAAGGATGGCAGGCATGTGCATGTGGTGAAAAATGCCTCGGTGCTAAAGGAGCCTGACGGCCGGGTCACAGGAGCAGTGGAGACCCTCACCGACATCACCCAGATTGTCATGCGGGATCGCCAGATCGAGGTGTTTCGCCGGGAGCTTGAATTAAAGGACAGCTTCCATGGCATGATCGGTACTTCTCCTGGCATGCAGCGGGTTTTTGACCTTGTGGCCAATGCAGCAAGATCCGATGCACCTGTGATTATTTATGGTGAAAGTGGAACGGGTAAGGAGATGGTGGCCAGTGCCATCCATGAAATGGGCGAACAAAAAAAAGCCCCTTATATAAAGGTGAATTGTTCGGCCCTCAATGAATCCATTCTGGAAAGCGAATTGTTTGGCCATGTGCGTGGGGCCTTCACCGGTGCCCATCGGGATCGCATGGGTAAGTTTGAAGCTGCCGGAGAGGGAGATATATTTCTGGATGAGATTGGAGATCTTTCCCCTGCCATCCAGGTGAAGCTCTTGCGGGTTCTGGAAGAAAGGGTGGTGGAAAAGGTCGGAGACAACCGACCCGTGCCCATCCATGCCAGAATTATATCTGCCACCAACCGGGATCTGAAAAAGCTTGTGGATTCCGGGCAGTTGAGGGAGGATTTTTATTATCGCATCAATGTGATCCCCATTGAGTTACCTCCTTTAAGGGAACGGCGGGAGGATATCCCTTTGCTGGCAGAATTTTTTTTCCGGCGGATTCGTCTGAAAAGTGCCAGAAATGAGGTGCAGGGTATCTCTCCTGTAGCCTTTGAGAGTCTGTGTGCCTACGGCTGGCCCGGTAATGTACGGGAGTTGAAAAGTGCCTTTGAATATGCCTTTGTCACTTGCCGGGAGGGGATGATTCAGCCGGATCATCTGCCCCGGCATATTGTTGTCAGTGAAGGAGAGAAGCGTTTGGCTTCCTCCCCTATTTCCTTTGCCGGGGGAAACCTTGATTCCATCAAACGCCAGCGCCTGGTTCATGCCCTTGAAACCGCCGGAGGAAATCGAACAGAAACCGCCAGACTACTGGGAATTTCCCGCACCAGTGTCTGGAATCAGATGAAACGATATAAGGTTGTCCTGCCCTTGGGTAATGGGCAATCCATGGAGGATATATAATCAAATGAAACCCAGAGATGTTGAGTTAAATCAGGAGCCGGTGGAACTCTATAAAATCCTTAAGTTTGAAAACCTTGTCATGAGTGGTGGAGAGGCAAAGTATGTCATTGCCGAAGGGTTGGTAAGGGTGAACGGTGAGGTGGAGACCCGGAAGCGAAAGAAAATTTTTGCCGGGGATATTGTTGAATTCCAGGGAGAACAGATGCACCTGGTGGTGGATGACGTCTTGTGACGTATGGCTGTCATTTCATGGGTGTAATCGTCAACAACCCCTGAGTTAAAGACTCAGGGGGTTCCTTGCCGATTTTTTATGATGAAAATTCAGGGCCACTTCTGTTGTAAGTTTTTGCATCGCATGGCGGATACATCCAATAATTGCATGTGGGAGATTGCATTACCACCCTCCAAGAGTGAACCTCTGGCTGGAGCGGCAAAAATAAGATGATCTTGTTGAAAATATACCAGCTTAAGTGGGTATCCTCATTTTGCAAGTTCAAATAATCTGAATTTTGATGCTTTCTTATCAAAGGTAATAACAGCCTCACAACCATTTGTATTGGCAGAATGCGCAATTAACAAATCAGAAAGATCATATTTATTCCCTTGCGCGGAATGGACGAGTTGTTGTAAAGCTGACTGCTGGTCAAATTTAAAAATTGGCATCAATAACAGGTCACTTATCGACTCTA
>Ga0208900_1000108_pt1 | contig 49987 bp, 50 predicted proteins | sample AntAceMetag02UKK_FD_184763 | JGI IMG/M metagenome (GOLD analysis project Ga0208900, IMG submission 184763) | Saline lake microbial communities from Ace Lake, Antarctica - Antarctic Ace Lake Metagenome 02UKK (SPAdes) (version 2) | ecosystem: Environmental > Aquatic > Non-marine Saline and... | reverse complement strand
TTGTCTAATATATTTGATGCAAATTGGTGGATGATTTCAATTTGATCTGCAGCTCTCTTTTGTTCTTCACTGGACACTCCGTAATAATCAAAACACATTTCCTCTGGCACGCACATTGGAGTAGTTGGATTCAAAAAATCAGTATGATTTAAGCCAGGTGCTCCTGGATAATTATATAGCAAAACTGCTGTCGTTGCTAATGTGACCGCACTCTTTACTTTTGATAAGGACATTCTATTCCTCCTCGCAAACAGGGTTCAACGTTGATAAAAAGTCTTCTTTGAGCAGCTTATAAAACAGAGCCTTTTCAGTAAAATGTGCACTTTCTATGGCCTTTTCAAAGCTATCAAACAGATTTACATCAACGCTAGTGTCTATGTCTATAAGAGAACCTTTAATTTCTTCCCCTTCAAGACTTATTTCTGCAGAATTCACAAGTTTGAGATCGCTGTTTCCGTTTTAAATTCATTATATATTATACCAAAAATAGCATCACCTGGGACTGTTGATTCAAAACGAATTTCAAAAATAGCCTCTATAATAGGGCATGTTTCTATTGATTTGGGCAAAGGCACCATATAACCCTCCCGTATGTTTTTTACATGTTTGAGTGTTCATAACTCATAAGTTCTTATTACCCCCATACCACATGAGGAACTTTTCCACTTCTTTTGCCACATTAATTTAGTGACAATTAGAAAAATTATGATTGGTGATGATGTTATTGCCTTATTGAAATATAATAATCAATGAAAAATTTGATAGGGTTAACGGCATCCTTCATATGACCTCAAAAGTACTTTACAGTCTTTTGGGAAAAGCCCCTAAAAATGGGGAATGCCCTAAGAAAGTGTAAAGTACTTTTGAAGGATGCCGGGTTAACAACAAATAATTGCTATCTTGACTATCTTGAAGTAAGCCTCTAATTTTAAAGTAGCTTAACAGGATGTTAATAGAAATGATTTTTTGTTTTTTTTGCCGGTACTCACGGACTTCGTGCCTTTTTAAAGCCATTCAACGCCGCCCTGGCCTTTCCTTCCGGTGTCTTAGGTCCTGTACTCAGGCCCCCGTGGAGAGGCCACCGGCCATTTTCATAAATGTCATTTCGTCAACGTGGGACTCTTTCCAGAAGCCACCTCAACCGTTACTAAAATCGTTACTATGATCGTTACCACGACGTTGTTTTTGCGTTACCTCATACGATAAAAGATCCATTTCCACCAGGGTTCCTCTTGCATGAGAATAAAAAAATAATGCCTGAAACAGGCCGCCAGTAAGCATCCCCCATGATTCTGTGTTTCACATAGATATTGAAATTTCAAAAAAATAAAAATAAAAAACAAATGGGCACACCCTTTGCAGTTAATAAAAATACAGGACGGCATCATTTGTGATCCGCTGTCAGCCATTTCAATTTTTTATTCAAGAGATAAAAGATGAAAAAACTAACACGCTATATCACCATTGCAGTAACGGGTCTTTTTTCATGGCCGCTGGTGCCGGTGCCTCTACAAAAAAACTGGATCACCAATAATAACTAAATACTAAGGAGAAAATTATGTCTGATCTGAACAATATCGAAGTCGCAAATACCACTGATGCCCGTGGAAGTGCATGTCCGGGACCGCTTCTGGAAGCAAAAAAAGGAATGGGCAAGGTAAAGGTAGGAGAGGTGCTGGAGATATATTCCAATGATGCAGGAACCCGGGTGGATATTCCGGCCTGGTCAAAAAAAGTGGGTCATGAATATCTCGGTATGTTGGAAGCTGACGGCTATGACAAGCTCTTTATAAGAAGAAAAAAATAAGCGGGGGCATAATGGCGACCCAGGCAAATAGTCATGACAAAGGAAAAATTCTGATCCTGGCAACAGAGACCTGTGCGTATCCGGGTGCGGATTCGGTGGGGCAGGCACATTCAAGTTATCCTGCCAACACCTTTATAATGCGTGTCCGCGCTCCGGTTCTTTTCCCGGAACATTTTTATCTGGATTGTTTTAAAAAGGGTATCTGCGGGATCATCATCATGTCCTGCGGTGAAGAGTGCCCTTACGAAGGCGCCTACAAGGCCCTGGCAAAAAGGATTGACCGTGTTTACGCCATGATGAAGGAAAGGCAGATCAATATTCGAAGACTTCGCCTCACAGCCATATGCACGGTGTGTAACCGGTCATTTTTAAACGAAGTCAATCTGATGAATACGTTAATACAAGAGCTTGGGCCGCCGTCCATCGTTTAACACCAAAGCGGGGGGTGAACTGCGGACAGAGGCTTGCAGTTTACGCCCGTCTTAAATCGGTTTTTAAAGCCAGCCAAAGCAATCAGGAGGGATGAATGGACGTCATTGGGAATTTAGAATTTGACGCACTGGTCATAGGAGGCGGTATCGCAGGGCTGCAGGCAGCACTGGATATTGCAGATCAGGGGCATCGGGTGGCAGTTGTTGAAAAAGATGCGACCATTGGAGGAAAAATGATCCGGCTTTCCAAGGTATTTCCTACCCTTGACTGTGCCAGTTGCATTACCACCCCGAAAATGGCAGCCGCCGCCCACCATGACAATATTAAATTTTTCACCTATTGTAATCTGGATTCCCTTGACAGAAAAGGGCAGGAAATCAGGGCCTTGATTACACAAAAACCCAGATATGTGGACAGCGAAAAATGTATAGGATGCCGGAAATGCGAATATGTCTGCCCTGTCTACGTTAATGACGAAGAGCAGGGAGGATTTACAGCCAGAAAAGCTGTGAGAATCCCCTTTTCAAATGCAATCCCCCAGAAGGCCCTTATTGATGTTGAAAATTGTATGCTGTGCGGTAAATGCGAAAAAGAATGTCCCACCCAGGCCATAGATTATCTTCAGAAACCTCAATCCTTTGAGATAACAGCCAAAACTTCTGTTATCACAACCGGTTTTGAACTTTTAACAATTGAAGATAAACCCCAATACGGCAAAGGGAATATTCCCAATGTAATCAATTCCATGCAAATGGAAAGGCTATTGGCTCCCCATGGACCTTACAATCGTGTGTTAAGACCTTCAGACGGCATGGAGCCGGATTCCATAGCCTATGTTCAGTGTGCCGGCTCAAGGGATAAAAGCATGGGGGTTTCCTACTGCTCCCGGGTCTGCTGCATGTACGCCATAAAACAGGCCATGCTGCTTTCAGGCTCTCTGCCGCTTGCAGATATTATCGTTTATTACATGGACATCCGGGCATTTGGAAAAGGATATGAACAATTTTACCAGAATGCCAAGGCCATGGGCATCGAGTTTGTAAAGGCCAAGGTGGCCTCGCTACAGGCCGGAGAAAACGGCAGTGTAAGCGTCCGGTATGAAGATCAGGGTGGGGAAGGCGTTACAACAGCCGACCATGATCTGGTGGTATTGTCAATGGGCATGATTCCGGGATGGAATCCCCAGGACATCTGTCCCCTGTCAACGGCGTCGGACAAATTCATCTCGTCAATCCGTCCCAAAATTTCACCGGTTGTCACAGACATGGAAGGGGTTTTTACCGCCGGCGCCGCATCAGGGCCAAAGGATATCGTTGACAGCATTTCCGAGGCCGGTGCGGCTGCAATGGAGGCCACAAAATATATCAGGGCACTGAAACAGGCGCAGAGACTTGCAGTTTAAAGAGGAGAAAACCCATGGCTGAAGAAAAAATAGAAAAAACCGCCCAGGCCGGAAAAGAAAAGGTGGGTGTTTATATCTGCTATTGCGGGGGGAACATCTCCGACCATGTTGATGTGGAAAAGATCAGGGAACGCATGGAAAAGGTTCCGGGTGTGGCAGTGGCAAGAACAAATATGTTCATGTGTTCTGATCCGGGTCAGGAATTAATAATGGAGGATCTGAAAGACGGCACCATTGACCGCGTAGTTGTGGCTTCCTGTGCCCCCAGTCTCCATGAAACAACCTTCCGGGATGCCATCTCAAGGGCCGGAGCCAATCCCTATATTTACGAACATGCAAATATCCGCGAGCAGGTAAGCTGGGTACATCACGGTGATACAGCTACGGATAAGGCAACCCTTTTAATTTCAGCAGCGGCTGCCAAGGCGGGATATTTAAAACCCCTTGAACCCATTCGCGTAGATGCCAGGCACCATGCCACCATAATCGGGGCAGGCATTGCAGGAATGAAAGCGGCAAAGGATCTGGCAGACCTGGGTATTGAGGTGCTTATTGTTGAAAAATCCCCTTTTCTGGGGGGCAGACTCAGCAGGCTGGATCGTCTTGCACCCACAGGTGAAAAAGCATCGGATATAATAATGGAACTGGCATCTCAGATTCTTGACAACCCGATGATTACCATACTGACCTGTGCTGAGGTGAAAGACTTTGGCGGGTATGTGGGTAATTTTGACCTGGAAATCAAAAGAGATTTACCCAAATTCCAGACACAGAACCTGCCTGATCTTCAAAAAGAAAAATCCAAGGGCGGGCATGACGGATATATAAAATTCAAAGGTGTCTGCCCAGATGCTCTTCCTGAAAAAGAAGAAAATATCAAGGTTGAAACAGGGGTAATTATTCTGGCAACAGGTTTTTCATCATATGTTCCCGTTCAGGGTGAATACGGCTATGGCGATCATGAAGATGTAATTACGTTGCCTGATTTTATCGAAAAAATGGCTGACATCCCGGAAAATAAAAGCTCTCATCTCAAAATAAACGGAAAAGTGATCCGCAGCCTGGGCATTATCCATTGTGTTGGAAGCAGGCAGATACCAGGGATTCATTCTGAAGATGAAAAGGGTTATCTGAATGAATACTGCTCAAGAACCTGCTGTTCAGCCAGTCTTTATGCTGCTAACAAGATTCGTGAACAATACCCGAAAACCCGAGTCTTTGAATTTTACAGGGATATAAGAACATATGGAAGAGGTCAGGAAGAGTTGTATACCCAGGCGGGAAAAAACAAGGTTGTCTTTCTACGTTTTGATGCGGAAAATGCCCCGGAAGTTGAGACGAATACCGGCCCGGGAACTTATCCTTTAAAGGTAAAGGTAAATGACGGATTAACCTTTGGCGAAGAAATTGAAGTTCCGGTGGATATGCTGGTTCTTGCAACAGCCATGGAACCTGATCCTGTAACCAAACTTGTGGAAAAAATGAAATTGCCCGTGGGTGTGGACAAGTTTCTCCTTGAAGTTCACCCCAAACTCAGGCCTGTGGAACTTCCCATTAAAGGCATCCTGCTTGCAGGTACCTGCCAGGCGCCAATGGATGCAGGCGAAGTCTGTAACGCGGCTTCTGCTGCTGCGGTAAAGGCTGCCGGAGTGCTGGGAAAAGGCTATATTGAACTGGATCCTTTTGTGGCTGAAGTCAATCCTGAAAAATGTAAAGGAACCGGCGAATGTGTTAGTACCTGCCCCAATGAGGGGGCAATTGACCTGGTTCAAACGAAAATTAACGGTAAAAAAGTTCAAAAAGCAAAGGTAACCCCGGCCCTGTGTGTGGGATGCGGTGCATGTGTGGCTGTGTGTCCTGAAAATGCAATAGACATTAACGGGTGGACATTAAAGCAGTATGAGGCAATGGTGGATCAGATTGTCGCAGATAAACCAATGGCCGTATGATGCTTCAACTTCCCGTATTTTATATGCCGAATCAAAATCAAGACCATGCGAACCATACGCAAAACAGCGTGCCGGACACCATTGGGAGAAAATAGCATATGAATGCCAATAACACCGAAAAAGATAAAAAAGAGGCCATGAAGGAACTGCGCAAAACCCGGAAAGACCGGATTAAAAAGACCAGTGCCCTTCTTAAAGAACAAAAAGAACGCCTGAAAGCCATCAAAAACCAGCTTGAACAAGGCCCTAAAACGGTTCCTGAGATGTCCGCATCAATTGACTTACCCACAGATAAAGTACTCTGGTTCATGTCTGCAATGAAAAAATACGGACAGATCATTGAATCAGGAAAGGACGGAGGTTTTTACAGATACGCGCTTGTTAAGGGCGAATCTGAAAAATTAGGAGAGGACTTATGACTTTAATCAATCCTGAATTTGCAGAAGAAATAGAGCGGTTTGGTCAGAACACAGCCCTGGAATGTTTTAACTGTGGAACCTGTGCGGCCATATGCCCTCTGATTTACGAGCACTTTCCCAGAAAAATGATCCGTTACATACAGATTGGCGCAAAAGACCGCATCCTTGAAAATGCTCAGGAATTATGGCGATGCCTTCATTGCGGGCTTTGTACCCAGACCTGCCCCCGTGAAGCTGATCCGGGGGAGGTTATTCTGGGGCTGAAACGATATGTGGTCGACAGCTGGAGGAAATCCTGAAATGTATAATCCAAAGGTTATAATAGATCTGATTGCCCGAAATGTGCGAACAACCATGAGTCCCTTCGGAATCCCGAAATTCATGGCAAATACCTGGTGGAAAAAAGCAGGGCTTGCACAAAATGGGGAATACCTCCTTTTCACCGGCATGATGTATCAATTTGTTCCTTTTATTGAAAAATCAACACAGTATCTGGAACAGTTTGAAGACAGCAAATGGACAAAGTACCTGCCCTGGGCCGGTTATATTCCCAGTTATCTGTCAGGGGCCGGACTTGCACTGATGACACCGGCAAGAGAAAAAAACAAGGCAGCACAGCATTTACTCAATATTGTAAAGGTTTTAAAAAAATCCAATGTGGATCTCAAGTATCTGCCCGAACTTGACCAATACAGCGGCATACTTCTTTATGATCTGGGGGATCAGGAACGTTTTATGGAACATGCTAAAATTGTTGCAAACAGATTGAAGCGTGAAAAAATTAAAAAGATCATAACGGTAGATCCCCACACAACCTATGCCCTGAAGGTCCTGTATCCCAAATATACAGGTATAAGCTTTGATGTTAAAACCTATTTTGAGCTTGTCAATTTCACCGGCAGTAACGAATCATGCAGGGTGACACTGCACGATCCCTGCTTTTACGGCAGATACCTGGAATTATCGGATATCCCCAGACAAGTATTATCAGGGCTTGGGGTTGAATGTATAGATGTGGAAAAATCCGAAAAATTCACCAATTGCTGCGGAGGACCGGCTGAGTCCATTTCACCAAAACTATCAAATGAGATTGTGCAACGGCGCAAAGACGAGTTGAATGCCACAGGAGAAAGCATTGTGGCCATGTGCCCCATATGCCTTGCCAATCTGAAAAAATCAGGGGCAGTTGTTGAGGATTTATCATCCCTGCTTGCCCGGTGTATAAATTAAAATGACGTATTAATCAAACTGGAGAGCCTTTTGCAGAAATAGGATTTTTGCACACACCTTTAGGATATATTGTGTGTTGTGGTAATAACATATCTATATATGCGATAATAATCAAAGTGCTTTTATTTCTGCAAGCGGCTCTGGAGTATGAAATTATTTTTCGCACCGTCCGGAAAAGAACTTTCGGACTTCTACAAAAACTTAAAAAGGAGAAAAAAATGGAAGAAAAACAAGAAAAAATTGTGTACATCGGAACCTGTGCCGGAGACAACCCTGAAAAAGCATGCATACCCTTTGTAATGGCTGTTGCAGCCCAGGCAATGGATGTTAAGGCAATTATTATCCTCCAGGGAAATGGCGTATCTCTGGCAGTCAAAGGCTATGCTGACACCATGCTGCTCGGTGGCGGATTTCCTCCCATAAAAAAACTGATAACGGATTTTATGGAACTGGGCGGAGAAATGAAACTATGTATGCCCTGCTTACAAGCTCGTAATATTGAGGAAACCGATCTTATTCAAGGAGCGGAGGTTACAGCCAGCGGATCTATAAATGTGGCCGCCATGGAGGCTGATGCAGTTCTGGTCTATTAAAGACCCAACCCTTTCATAAAAAGAGGTTATAATGGATGCTGCCAAAATACACTACCCGCCGCGGCGGATAACGGATCTGGTAAATCTTAAAAAACAGGGTAAAAAGGTTACGTGTACCCCTGAGTTTGAAGTGTATCCCGTTGATTTTGAGCATAGAAAGGCTCAGTTTCAGGCATATGTTTTTTTATGCCGCCATAACGGACGGGTTGACGATCAGGCATACAGCTTTCGCAAATGTTATGCCCGTGGCTGTCCCAATAATCTTTGCCAGCATGTTTCACAGGCAGTAATGATTGCCAACAGACACCTGCAAAGGGATTATCAGGTCCTTGGCAATGCTGGGGTTGATGTTTCCGAACAATTGTTCAGTCTGGCAGACATGATGGTGGAATTTGAAGATAAAAAAGGAGAAGACAGTCCCATATTTACTGTTTTTGATTTTATCAGCATGGCGCAGCAGGGTAAGATCATTGAAATAAAGGTCGAAATAGAAGAAGTGTCGGCCATAGAGCATTTTGATTACCAGAAAAATGCACAGACCTTTGTAATCTGTGATTTTGACTGCCATATGGATTCAAAACAATACAATTATCAGAGATGCCTCTCCTGCTATTCAACCGACAGGGAAGCAGATGAGCGCGCACTGGCATTAATCACTGCCAATGCCCGTCTGGAAAACATTTATTCTGAGTTTGACAAATCAGGAATCAAACACAATAGACAGTTTTGCAGCTAAGGGTGCACGTGCTCATGAATTCCCAGCAAAAAGTCGGCTAACATTTTGAAATTATATATATTTTTGCCTAAAATTTCACGAAAGCTTCTTTGCAAATAGACAATAATTTCAAAATGTTAAATGGTGATCGAAAATTGCTGGCACGTGTTTAATATCTTTTGTCGCTCTTGCTGGGTAAATATTCGGCTTCTTACGTCAATGCTCATTTTTGTAGCAAAGTTCAAGTGCCATAGACATTATGCAACATATGCAACCTAATTAGACGTCGATCAAGGGGGGATGCCATGCAGCACAAAGGAAATATTTTAAGAAGAGCCATTTTTTGTTTGGTCACCGTTTTTCTGGTGACCCAGTCAAGTTTTGCAAACGCCGTTGAAGACAGCATTCATATTGCCATGCCGAATCCTCCGAAATCCATGAACTATTTTGCAGCCACCGACGCATGGTCCCAAAAGGTCCTTCGACTTTTTCACATGTCCCTTTATATGAAGGGACCCACAGATGGAAAGATGCTCCCCTGGCTTGCGGAATCCCTGCCGATTCAAGGGGCTATCCCCAACAGTATAACCATTCGACTTCGAGAAGCACAATGGGACGACGGATCGTCGGTGACGGTTGAGGATTTGATATTTACGATCAAGACCATTCAGGAATTCGAGGTCCCCGGCCATATGGAAAAATGGCAGGACATTGAAAAAATGGAAGCGCTGGATAAGCGAACCCTGCGCTTTACCCTGAAAGGACCCAGCCCAGGCTTTTTTAAACGGGCGCTTTTTGCACCCTTTGTACAGAAAAAGAAATGGTCCCAGGCAGTACGGTTGGCCAGAGCTGCCGAGAATCCCCTAAAAACCCTTATGGCCTTTGCCCCGCACACCGTATCCAGCGATGGTCCCTTTTTTCTGCAAACCTACACCGCCCCGTTTTTTATGGTACTCAAGGAAAACCCCTATTTTTTTGGCCGTGGGCTTCAAATGGACGGCATTTTGGTGGGTCCCTACTTGAACACCCTCATTCTGGAATTCAACCCCGATGTTAAAAAAACCCTGAGCGAACTCGCAAAAGGTAAAATTGATTTTATCTGGTGGGATCTGCCCCCGAATTTTGTACCCCGAATTTCCAAAATGTCCCAGGTCACGCTCTATGGCACAAATCGAACAGGTTATGACTATTTTACCTTTAATCTGGAACGTGCACCCTATACGGATCCCGCGTTTCGACGCGCCGTGGCCCTTTTGGTGGACAGGGACCAGATTGTAAGACGGGTTTTAAAGGGGCAGGGCACACCGGTTTATGGTGTCGTTCCGCCAAAGAATACCTTCTGGTCCAATCCCCATGTGGGGGACCCCGGCGTGGGATTAACGACTGAAAATCGGGTTAAAAAAGCCAGAATGATTCTTAAAGAAGCCGGGTATTCATGGCTCGAAGGGCATCTTATCCTGCCCGACGGTGAAAAAATCAAGCCCATGGAAATCCTGACCACCCGAGGGTGGAACAGGCCTTTTCGGCTGAAAGTGGCCCTGATACTCAAGAAGGCCTTGTCACATATCGGCATCCCGGTATCCACCCGGATACAGCCCTTACACCAGACCATTGCACTCCTCAGAAAAGGAGATTTCGATACCTGCATCATGGGATGGAGCAACCTTTCCGATGATCCGGATTATCTCAAAACCTTTTTTCACAGTGCGGAGGCCCTCCCGGGCGGAAAAAATTATGCCCGTTTTCGAAACACCGCCTTTGATGAACTGGCGGAAAAGGCCTCTCTGGAAAGAGATTCGGACCAAAGGCAAGCCCTGGTTTTCGACATGCAGGCCCTCATCGCAAGGGAAGCTCCCTGTATTCCCCTTTACACGGGACCCCGGGTGGAAGCGGCTCGAAACGATCATTTTCAAGGCTGGGTAAAAATGCCCGGGGGCATCGGTAATCTCTGGTCCTTTATTCGCCTTAAGCCAATCAAATCTGATGGGGAGGATAAAAAATGAAAAAATTCTTATTTGTGATACTGCTTTTGATTCTATCCTTTTGCATCCATGCGGCTCCCACCATGGCTCAGACGCTGTCAGATCACCAAAATCATTTAAAGGGGCCTTACCCAAACGGCATAGCGGTAACCAAAGACTGCCTCAACTGCCACAGCAAACAGGCCGAGGAAGTGCTTCATTCTGCCCATTGGCTCTGGCAGGAGGCAATCCCTGACGTTTTGGGACAGGAAAATCGAACAGATATGGGAAAGCGAACCCTGATCAATAATTTCTGAATGAGCCCCATTTCTAACTGGTGCAGGTGCACCAGCTGCCATGCAGGGTACGGATGGAAGGACGAAAATTTTGATTTCGCAGATCCCACACACATTGATTGCCTGGTCTGTCACGATACCACGGGCACTTACGCCAAAATATCCACGGGCTGCGGCCAGGAAAAACAGGGGCTTGATCTGGTAAAAATTGCACAGCAGGTGGGGCTTCCCACCCGTGCCAATTGCGGATCATGCCACTGGTTCGGTGGCGGTGGAGATGCCATCAAGCACGGAGATCTGGACAGTACCCTTGAAAATCCCACCGAGTTACAGGATGTCCACATGGGCGGTCAGGACTTCACCTGTCAGGAATGCCATGTGAGCCTCCAGCACAAAATATCCGGAGCCAGCACCACCTGCTCCGTCAGTGAAGGGCGCGTTTCCTGCACGGATTGTCACGATGAAAATCCCCATGACAATGATCACCCCCTGCTCAAAACCCTGAATGATCATTGCGACACAATTGCATGTCAGACCTGCCATATCCCCACATTTGCCCGGGACAAACCCACCCTCATGTTCTGGGACTGGTCCAAGGCGGGAAAGGCTGTTGCACTGTTGCCAAAGGATCCCGACGTCATTGCCACCCACAACAAGAAGAAGGGTGTTCTTATCAAACGCCAGAACGTTCAGCCTGTTTACACCTGGTACGACGGCAGGCATAAGCGTTACTTGAATGGGAATCCCGCAAATCTTGACGGGGTCACCGACCTGAATCCGCCCGTGGGAAACATCAAAGATCCGGCTGCCAAAATTACCCCTTATAAGCTTTTTTCCGGAATACAACCGGCGGATGCCACATACGGTTACCTCATTGTCCCCAAATTATGGGAGGGTTTCTGGACACACTTTGACTGGAACCGGGCAGCAACAGATGGCATGAAAGAAGCTGGACTTAAATACAGCGGTAAAATTAAATTCGTCAACACCCTCATGCACTGGCGCATCAATCACGGGGTTGTTCCCAAACAGAAAGCCCTGTCCTGCACTAATTGTCATGGCCCGGACGGCGTCATGAATTTTGAGGCCCTGGGGTACCCGGAGGATCCGGCGATTTCAGGTAAACGTTTTCAGAAAAAGAAAACAAGTCTTGATTGATCCCAAACCTTGGAATATGCCATAGTCGAATCATGGATTCAGATGGTTTTGATACTTGGGCAATGGCCTGCAAATCTGCATTTTTTGTTTGCTAAATTTGCGGGCCTTGCCCAAAGACAATTTTTCCTCAATTTTTTCAATGGTCTTCGTATCCACATTCTTTTGTACAGCTTTAAAACAAAATCTGGGATTGATCATAACGTCGGTCACGGCTACCCACTTAAGGCGGGATATTCTCAAGGCTTTTTAGGTGGATAATTAGCTTTTAACCCCTAAACTCAAGGCTGCTAAGACGCTTGATTTTAAAGGCTGTCCCGCCTTAAGTAGGTAGCCGCATTTATATACATTCTCATTAGATTAATGGAGATTGAAGTATGGATGAATCTGTATGTATTGATATGGCTCAAGTTTTTAATGCTTCCAGGGATTTGGTGGCAATCATTGATCTTGAAAAGAATATAAAAAATATTAACAGCTCTTATGCCAATTTTCTGGGAGTATCAAGGGCAAAGCTGATAGACCAGCCATGCAGCCATTTTCTGAAAAGTGAGTTGTGCCAAACCAAAGACTGTCCATTTGAACAGGTTACGGAACAAGGGAAACTTGTGGAACTTGAAGTCCTCAAAAGGGATAGTACAGGCACGATCGTTCCCATGTTGTTCACTGCAACGCCGATCAAATCAAGCTCAGGAAAACTCACAGGAATGATTGAATCTTTCAAAGATATATCCATGCTCAAAAATTCAGAGAATCGTCTACGAGCCCTTTTTTCCGGAACCATCCATTCCATGGCTGAAATTGTTGAAACCAGAGATTCATACACCGCCGGACATCAACAGCGTGTGGCCAATATTGCTGAAAGAATAGCTCAGAAAATGGGACTTTCAGAAAATACCCAGGAAGCAGTGTCCATATCTTCCCTGATTCACGATATTGGAAAAATATATGTTCCACTGGAATTTTTGACAAAACCAGGAAAACTATCGGATATTGAATTTGAAGTGATCAAATGCCATGCCAAAAAGGGATATGAAATATTATATCCTATCCCCTTTGAACAGTCTGTGGCAACCATTGTACGTCAACATCATGAAAGAATAGATGGTTCAGGGTATCCTGACGGGCTTCAAGGAGACATGATTCTCCTTGAAGCGCGGATCATTGGTGTGGCCGATGTTGTGGAGGCAATTTCATCCCACAGGCCTTACAGACCTGCACTTGGCCTTGATACAGCCATGGAGGAGATCAGGAAAAATAGGGGGATAAAATATGACACTGATGTTGTGGATGCATGCCTTAGTATAATACATAACTATGACTTCAAATGAGGGTTGACGTTGAGCTCAATGTAGGTGATGCTCCGGGCAATGGTCTGGATCTCTTCAAAAGAACCGGGGTCCACCAGCAGCCGGGCCGCCCCCCAGAGAAAGGAGTTTCCCAGGACCTCAAACTTGTCCAGGGGCATGTCCGGCAGCATACCAATGGAAATGGCCGAACGGGGATTGATGAACGAGCCAAAGGTGCTGGCCACATAAAATTTTTCCAAATCTTCAAAGGAGAGGCCAGCCGTTTGCTGGACAATGACCTCCAGGATGGAGTGCATGGCCGCCTTGGCACTGGTCAAAGAATTTAAAAAAATTCTTATAGGCGGTGTCAACATCTGCTTACTTTTGTTGGATAACTTGTGAATCGGCATCTTTCAACCAACTAAAGTTTTCATCTTTCTTGAGTTCGGTTATTCTTTTGTTGCAGTCAAATTATGACAACCCCTTGCCGGTCAATTCAAAATGCTCTTTTCTGGCCGGTGATCCATATCAACATGGACATCCATGGCGTTGATCATATCGGCAGTGTGGGCATGGAATTATATTTGTGTGTCTGAATAAGCTTTGTAGCTGCCCTGGCCACCTGGTCAATAGAGAACTCTTTCAGGGCAGCAACCCTCAATTTTAAACCGTTGCCAGTAAGGACTGCCCCCGGGTAATTTTCGGCAAGCCCCATCATGATTTCCGTGAATTGCTTGATATCCTGTTTTTCCATACCTACACCTCCACGCCCATATCAGTCAAAAATTATGCACGAGCCATGTAGTTGCTATCCATCCTTGCAGATATCAGCGTGGACGAACCAAGTGGTGTGATCTCTTTTTACTGTTCGGATTTTGTGGTCTGGAATGTAAAGGTGGTGGATTTTGTGACGCAGATAGATATTCTGGATTCTGTGATGAATGCTATTGTGATTGTTCTTCACTCATTTGATGCCCCTTGGTAGATGGTTACTCCATGGTCCACCAGTACCGAGGAGGATGCTCGGTCAAGAGAGGATGCTCAGTTGTATAAGTTTTGCCTGTGGTCTATTCTCACCATCTATTCATTACCCCTCTGTTCCTTAACTTTTATAAGTTTTTTGCTTATATGTTAGAGCTGCTTGCAGAAATAAAAATCTTCAGGCCTGCTCGCTATATATGGTTGAAACATCTTTACATTGTCAATATATAGTTTTTTAACGTGCGGAAAAGTTATTTCTGCAAAACCCTCGTTAGGAAATTTTTTTTGAGTGGCAAGTTTGTTTTTGCGAAAAATGGGGAATAGCTTTTATTGATGGGGATTTGGGGCGTTTTGTGATTCCTTAACTTTTATTCATTGTACCACTTGTACATGGGTAACGCAAGCTGGCCCGGGAACTGGTTGATTTTATGATATGAGTTTGCATGGGCCTATCCATTTTTATTATAATGAATTAGCAGCTTTCAGCTTGCACCATGCTCCGTGTTGTCGTAGTATTCATGGTTTTATTAATGTTATTTGCCCTTATATGCAGGATCTTGCGCCTGGCGGTTGAAGAAAAACCGCTGATCTTTTCGATACCAGCATGCAGGCTTCAAGATTTCAGGAGAGAGAGGATGCCGGAGTTATTGTATATTGCAGTAGGATGGTTTGCAGGCGGCTTTATCAACGGTATAGCCGGATTTGGGGCCGCAATGATTGCCATGCCCCTGGTCACCCCTTTCATTGAAATCTCCCTTGCAGTGCCGGCCTGCACCATGATCGTACTGGCCCTTAACTGCCAGGTGGGCTGGACCTTCCGACAACATATCAGGTGGCAGTACGTGAAAGAAATCTTTATCGGAGCCATACCCGGTGTAATTCTAAGTGTATTTGCCCTTGAATATCTGTCCGAAACTCATCTTAAAGCAGGAATGGGCTTATTTATAACCTGCTATGCTCTCTGGGGCCTGTTCATGGACAGGGGAAAAAATCGTGTGATCAGCTCGGCCTGGGGATATCTTGCAGGTCTGCTCTCGTCAACCCTGGGGATGGCCTTTGGATTTAACGGCCCCCCACTGGCCGCATATATCGCCTACAGCGGTTGTGGCTCAAGGGCTGTCAAAGGAATTCTCGGGGCAGGATTTATTATCACCGGTGTGTTTATCGTTACTGCCAAGGCAGTGACCGGCCAGATCAATCAAATGGTTATACTCACCTTTGTTCTATCCACACCTACAGTAATTCTCGGCAGTAAGCTCGGAATCAGGCTCTCTTCCCGGTTAAATGAAGCCTACTATCGAAAAATATTATTTCTGACCCTTGCCTGTATGGGGTGCCGCATTGCATTTACCGCCATGAACGGTTAACAAGGCACCAAATGGACAAAGGCGAATGGTTTGACTTTGCACCCAGACAAAACCTATGTGGGTAATTGTCTGGAGAAAGATCAAGGCTTTAAATTTCTGGGATACCGTTTCGAAGCTGGCCATCGTTATGTCCGTAAGAAAAGTCTGACGGCTTTATGGGACAAGATTCGCCAGAGAACGAAAAGAACACGCGGCACAAGTATCGAGAAAATAATTGAGGGACTTAATCCAAGCCTGAAAGGTTGTTGGTTCGAATAATTCAAACATGCCCGCTTTAGTACCTTTAAAATCTTTATGCCTCAACACTAATTTGATGGTCATTGATACTTACGTTCAAGGCCGTAATTGCATTTAGGACATCTCTGTTTAAAACATGGTTCACCCGGGTCACCGGCATCTTGATAACCACATGCCTGGCAAAAACAATAACCCACGGGATTTCTACCCGATTGGCTGAATTTTTTGGATGGAACAGTGTCCTGTTGTATTGCCGCTGCTTCCGGTTGCGGTGTGGCTTCGAAAGTGGATAAGGTATCAGCGATGGTGCCGGTTCGGTTCTCGGAAATGGTAATGCCGGCACGTTCAAGTAACGGTTGCGACTTAAGTCCTATCTTGCCGGTGATAATTTCAGTTACTCCTTCTTCTATCATTGTCTGCACGGCAGTGGACCCTGCACCGCCTGTCATGCCTATTCCCTGGTTCGGTATAGCTTTGTGGGCCTTTGTGTCGGTGTCATAAATAATAAAATATTTACACCTTCCGAAAGCCGGGTCCACCTGGGCCTCCATGTTGTTACCAGTGGCACTTATTGCAACTTTCATTACAGTTTACCTTTATATTTTTTCTATTAAAGTTGATCAGTTACATTTTTAATCAATGCTTCAATATTAAAATCGAACGGTGATGTAAGGGGCTTCCATACGTTGAAGAATCCTCTCATTTAGGCCTTCTCGAATGACAATAGTATACTTCGATATCCTGAATAGATGACAGGAATTCAGGAGTAAAACACTAACCCGAATATTTACATTTTATTGAATTTCTATTCCTAAGCTGGTTGAGGCGTTTTTCCCCTTTTGGCCTGTGCAAAGACCTGGAGTTCGGCAAATCTTTCCTTTGAAAGGTCTTTGGTTTCTCCCAAGGGATAGGGCCGTCCCAGATAGGTATATTTTGGGGTCCCCATGCGGTGGTAGGCCAGCAGTTCATAGGTGACATTGGGCATCTGTTTTAAAAAATCGATAATTGCCCCGATCGCCTCTTCAGTGTCGTTGACCCCCGGGACCACCGGAGTCCTGACCTTGACGGGCAGGTCAGGGTATTTGCTGGTCAGTCTTATCAGGTTCTTGATGATAAGCGTGTTGTCGAACCCGGTTACGGCCTTGTGCTTTTCCGGATCCATCACCTTTAAATCAAAATAAACCGATTCCAGGTACTGGGCGGCCTGGTCCATTATTTCCCAGGGTACATTGCCGCAGGTTTCTATATTTGTGTTGATGCGCCGTTTTCTGGCTTCCCGCAGCAGGGCAATGGCAAACCGTCCCTGAAACAGGGGCTCTCCTCCGCTCAGGGTCAGCCCTCCACCGGATCTCAGATAGAATACGGCATCCTCTTCCACCCGGGCAATGGCATCGTCTACAGTAACTTCATATCCGTAGACATTAAGGGCATCGGTCGGGCAGGCCTTGGCACAGGCCAGGCAATTGGTACACAGGTCGTGGTTCACCTGAATTTTACCGTCTTCTCCCATGGACAGGGCATCTTCCGGGCAGACATCCAGACACTGGGAGCATTCGTCAACGGTGAGGCATTTGGAAGGGTTACATCCCAACTGTGGAAGAAGTTCATGGGATTCGGGATTGGAACACCAGGCACAAACCAGGCTGCAACCCTTGAGAAAGATGATGGTCCTTATGCCCTCTCCATCGTGGAGTGAGTATTTCTGGATATTGAAAACAATCCCTTTTTGTTGTCGATCGGGCAGGGTACTCATGGCAGTATACTTCCTAAATTATTGGGTTTAGTTGAAGTGTTCGGGTTAATAGGCAACTGGGAGGGAAGAAGAGTCTTCCCTCTCAGTTGCCTAAGAGAGTCCTTTAGATAGTCTCGTGCCCGGTCCGGGCAATAAGGTCTTCCTGGAGGTCCCTGGACAGGTCACAGAAATAAGCACTGTAACCGGCAATCCTGACAATCAGGTTTTTATAGTTTTCAGGATTCTTCTGGGCTGCCAGCAGGGTGTCTTTGTTGATAACGTTGAACTGGATGTGCCAGAGCTTCAGGTCAATGAGGGTCTTGATGAAATCCACCAGCTTCTTACTTCCTTCTTCACCGGCCACACAATTGGGGGTGAGTTTGACGTTCAGGAGCCGTGCTGCACGCTCCCGGTATCCATAATTCTTGGAGTTGAAGTTGGACATGAGAACTGCAGTGGGACCGTTGATGTCTGCTCCTTGGGATGCAGAGGAACCATCGGACAGGGCCGTGTATTCCATCCGTCCGTTGGGGGTAGCAGAAACCACTTTGCCAAAGGGCACATGGGCGGTAAAAGGCACCAGCCTCAGGTCCAGGTGAACCCCGAGTTCTGCGGAGTATTTTTTTGCAAATTCCTGGGCAGCCCGGTCAAGAAGCTGAGCAATGGAATCGGCATAGTTATCGTTGTTGCCGTAGCAGGGAACGTTCTTGAGCATGGCCTGGATATCTTTTTTGCCTTTAAAGTTGACCTGGAGGGCATCAATGATCTCCTGGAGGGTCAGTTTCTTGTCTTCAAAGACCAGTTTTTTAATGGCTGACAGAGAATCAACAACCGTACCATATCCCATAAACTCAAAGTAACCCAGGTTGATGCCGCCTTTGATGACCGGAGTGTGCAGGTCAACGCAGTTTTCCATGCACAGGTCATGCATGGCAGACCCGAAGGGAGTGGCAAAATGTTTGTTCCGCAGGTTGATGATGGTGTGCTGCTGGATAAAGGCATGCTTGATGTGGTTGGTCTGCTGCTGCAGATAGGCAGACAGGAACTGCTCCCATTCGGTAAACTGGGTGGGATCTCCTGTTTCAAGACCGATAACCTCATCACCGGTAAGTTTGGTCTTTCCATTGTACAGAACCATTTCCAGGGCAGATGCAAAGTTGATATAGGCGTTGCCCGAGGTATAGGTATCCCGGTTGGGCATGCGGATTTCAGCACATCCAGACACGGCATAGTCGTAGATCTCCTCAAAGGTTGCGCCCTTGGCCAGGTGCAGGGGAATGATCTCTTCATCGTTGATCAGCTTGGGGAATCCGGAACCCTCTTTGATGGTTTCGGCTATTTCGTACAGGTATCTCTCCGGTGCCCGTGCATGGAGACGTGCTGCCAGGTCAGGGTAATGGAGGGGAAATTCACGTTTGGAACGGAGGATCAGGTAGGTCAGTTCATTGGTGGCATCCCGACCATCTTTTGTCTGTCCGCCAATTGTAACGGCTTCCCAGTGGGCATAGCCTTCGTTGAAAGCACCGCCGGTGGGCGAAAGATAGAGGTCGATGAACTGAGCCATACCCACCCACATGCACTCGAAGAGTTCAATGGCCTGGTCTTCGTTGAGGATACCGGCTTTCAGGTCTGCCTTGTAATAGGGGTAGAGGTACTGGTCCATGCGGCCGTTGGAGATGATGGTACCGGTTTTCTGCTCGAGCCTGGAGAACATCTGGGTAAACCACTGGGACTGCATGGCTTCGTGGAAGGTCCGAGCCGGATTCGCAGGTACATGGGCACAGGTCTTTGCCATCAGTTCCAGCTCGGCTTTGCGCTGGGGGTCACTTTCCTCGCCTGCCATTTTCTCAGCCAGTTCGGCATGGCGTTTGGCCCACAGGGACACGGCGTCACAGATGATGGTGATGGCGGTGAGAAAGGGTTTTTTCTCACAGTTGTCAACGGGGCTGAAGGGATCCAAGGCTTCCAGTTTTTCCTGGGCAATGTTTCGGATACCCTTGAAACCGATTTTGAGGACTTTTTCATAGTCATGAACCCACTGTAGTGAAGACCTGAAAGATGCAGTCTCATTAACAATGTAACGGGAAAGCAGTTCATCATTGGGATCATAGGTCATCTTCAGGGTTTCTTCGGGCAGGGATTTGGCCAGCATCTCATGAAAGGTTTTACCCTTCCAGAACGGGGCAATCTCGTTGATGATGATATCCGCGTCTTCGGGATCAATAACAAAAGGAGAAACTTTCCGAGTTTCAAGCTGTTTCACGGCCAGATCAAGGAAGTCCCCGTCCAGTTCCGGGTGAAGGATACCGTAACGGCCCTGGGCACCGGCCCGGCCGACCAGGAGCTGGTCTTCATCAATGAAAACATCAATGTTTTTGGCCACATGCATCATAGCCTTGGCCCAACGAAGAACCAAAGGCTGGCCTTCGGTTTCCTTCATGATTTCAGTGAAGAGCCTGCCCCTCTGGACATCAACTTTGGGGGTAAGGTTCTGGATCCGGTCCAGAATCTTAAAGGCACGTTCATGGCCTGGGAGTGAACGTAGGGGGTTTTCTTTGCCTTCTGCGGTATCGTTCAGTAATTGTTCGTGGGGGGATAAACAACATTCCATGATTAACTTCTCCTTATATGGTTATTATTCATATCATATGTGGGTCTTAAAGGTTTCTTTCCTTGTTGGTAAATTAATGTTTGCAAATCACATACCATACATCATTGGAATTTTATCTCTTGGATATTTTTATGGGTACTTTAGCCTGAATCCCCTTTTATTATAGTATTTTACTTTGGAGTTTACGGTGCAAAAAAAAGTATATTTTTTTTTGAAAACTAAAAGGAAAGATTGGATTTTTTTTGATATGATGCAGCCCTGCATCTTGGCTTCGGGGCCATGTTGTAGCTTTGCAAAGCCCAATGGCATTCAACCTGTTTTTATGGGTTGAGGTTTCAGCATTGAAACAATTAAAAATATAGATGACGTCTTCCTCAAAATTATTGACGGCCATATCGCTGGAGACCCTATGGATGCATAAATTTTTGGGCCAATTTAGCCCATTTTTTCAAAAAAATGGAAATGCGGTTAAAATTACCTGGGAACGTAAAGCCGACCCGGATACAAAAGATAGGATTCCTGGTCTTCACCCCATAAGCCCGGTGCATTTTTTTGAAAAATGGAATGATTTTTTACAAAGCCCCCTGGTGGTTGTCTGGCCATGTTGCTCAATTGCAACAGCAGTCTCATTTTTTCATCATTTGCATTGAAATTTTTTTTCCGGTTGGTTGGGATCTGTCCAGGGAAAATCGTCAGGAAAGTCTTTTGTACGATAAAGGCTCTCCGCAGGGGGAGGCTGTTTTAGTGAGGAGGGGATAAAGAAGAGGTCCCGCCATCAGCCGGAGAATGGCCTAAAGCACCAAGCCTGTCTTACCGTTATGATGGGTTTCTTAAAATTTGAAAAAATCTAAGTCTCTGCGATAACACGGACCTGTCTTGCAATTTCGAGTTCTTCATTGGTGGGAATCACCATGACGAAAACCCGGCTGCCGGGCTTGGAAATGATTCCATCCCCGCCCCGGATAACTGCGTTAAGGTCCGGGTCTATCTCTATCCCGAGGATTTCCAGATCTTTGCAGACCCCCTCTCGGATCACTGCATCATTTTCCCCGATGCCAGCCGTAAAGACAAGGGCATCCACATGCCCAAGCACGGTAAAATATGCACCTACATAATGGCGGTAGCTATAAATTAACATCTCCAGGGCCAGGGCAGCCTGTTCATCTCCCTTGGCAATGGCGTGATGGACATCCCTGAGATCGTTATACCCGCACAGCCCCTTGATACCGCTCTCCCGTGTCAGGAGTGTCATTATTTCCTGAAGATCCATCCCCTGGTTGTCGGACAGGTGGGCAATGATTGCAGGGTCTATGGCACCGCAGCGGGTTCCCATAATCACCCCGTCCAAGGGGGTCATGCCCATGGAGGTATCCACGCTCTTGCCCTTGCGGATGGCTGTAATGGATGACCCGTTGCCCAGGTGCAGGGAGATCAGGTTCGTCTCTTCCACCGGTTTTCCAAGCAGCCGGGCGGTTTCATGGGTAATATAGGCATGGGATGTCCCGTGAAATCCAAAACGACGTATCCCGGCATCTTCATAGAATCGCTGGGGAATGGCATATCGAAAGGCTTTTGAAGGGATGGTCTGATGAAAGGATGTATCAAATACAACCACCTGGAGCGTATCCGGAAACATCTCCAGGGCATTGAGAATACCGGCCAGGGCACCGGGATTGTGCAGGGGCGCCAGGGGAATATTGGCACGGATACCCGAAATCACTGTATCATCAATAGGAACAGGCTTAGTAAACTGTTCACCACCCTGGACTACTCTGTGGCCAATGGCGGATATGGCGGTTTTGTTTTCAATAACACCGGTCTTGGGGCTGGTCAGCATAGAAACAATGGTTTTCATTCCCTGGCCATGGTCTGGAACAGGGTCTTCCATCCGGGTCTCAAGGGCGTTCGGGGTGCCTGGATGGGCAATATGGGTAATGGTGCCCATTGGTTCTCCGATCCGCTCAAGAAGTCCTTCAGCAAGGGGAGACACCATATCCATGTCCATGAGCTTATACTTGATGGAGGAGCTTCCGGAATTGATGACCAGTATTTTCATCTTTGTTCCCTTATTTTTTCAGTTCCATCATGACCTGGCGCACAATGTCTCCCACAAGATTCTGAACCTGGTCTCCATTGACCGGAACCGTGGCCTGGGGTTTCAGCCCAAGGAGTTTTGCCGCATTGTCGTACATGATTTTTTGGCGAACATCGGGGTTAAAGGGCAGACTTTCATAGGTTTTGAGCGCCTGTTTAAAATCAACAAAGGGATGGGCACTGGCATAGAGAATTTTGTCGGGAATCATGGTATTCGCCGCCTGGATATAGGCCTCGGACATGGGGGAAAATTCATATTCCGACAGATCAATGTAAACATTTTTGTTTCTTTGCACAACGTTGATGGCCTCATTTACCCAAGGATATCCCCCGTGGCTGATAACAATTTTCAACTCAGGGAAATCCCGGGCAGCAAAATCAATATACCTGGGCGCCACATGGTCGATGATGGAATTTGGGACCAGGGTGGCAGGGCCGGTGGTAAAAACGATGGGGATATCCAGCTCACAACATTTGGAATAGATCGGATAATATTTTGCATCATTGGCATAAATTTGTGCAAGGTAGGGATCCACTGCTGCACCCTTCATGCCGAGTTCATTGACAGAAACCTTGAGCTCTTCAATGGCTCTCATCCCTTTGTGTGGGTCAAGTCCAACAAAACCGATGAACTTTTCCGGGTGTTTGGAAACAAATTCAATAACACTGTCATTATTGGATTTGGCACCATAGGTTGTTTCGCAGTCACGGCCTGTAATGACAGCCGTTTGCACATCATAACTGTTCAGATCCGCCACCACTTCATCCAGGGTTTGGGGCTTCATTTTAGAAAAATCGATCATCTCGCAGAGCCCTTTAAACATTTTACTGTTCTGGATACCGGATATTGTTTCCGGGGTATTGGGCCTGAACCGGAAGTCTATTACACTCATTACATTTTTCTCCTATATTCTATTCTTAAAACCCGTGGTTTATTGCTGTCCCGCCATCCCATCCGCAATGAAACAACGCCTTCAACAGGGGGTAAAATATCTTTATGGATATCTTCACGTACCTTCACGAATAAACAGCAAATTCCATACCACTGGACAGAAAAGGTTAGTTATTGAGAAAATTCTCAAAACCATCCCTATGGTTTTCTATTAACAACCCATCCCTATTTTTTCCAGTTTGCGCAGGAAAAATAGGGATGGAATAATTAATCTTTAAATAATTATTTTATTAACACTACCCATTAACAACGCTGGGCAGCCAGGTGACAAGAAAAGGAAACATCATAATCAGGATAATTGCAATGGCCTGGACAAAGATAAATTGAATCATGCCGCGATAGATATCCGATAAACTCCAGTGGGGGATACATCCCTTAATAAAATAGCAGGACAAGGCCACCGGAGGTGACAGCCAGGAGGTCTGAAGGGTCATCGCATAGATAATTGCAAACCATAGCGGATCAATCCCCAGGGCTTTAACCGTCGGCATGAGAATGGGAAGTACAATCAATACAATGGGTACCCATTCCATGGCCCAGCCCAGCAGAAAAACAATAACCATGATCATTGCCACCATCATCATGGGGGGCAGATCCATACTGACAAGTACATCTGAAAGCCAGCTTGCACCGCCGAGTCTTGAGAAAACAGAGCCAAAAAAATTGGATGCCGCGATCATGATCAAAATCATGGCCGTAAGCTTGACCGTAGAATACATGGCATTCTTAAAGGCACCGAATTCAAATTTACCATAGGCAATCACCAGAACCAATGCCCCGAGGGCACCGCAGGCAGATGCCTCGGTGGGCGTGGCAAGTCCCAGAAGAATACTGCCCAATGTTACACCGATAAGGACAACCAGCGGGACAACCCCCTTCAGAATTTCAAGCATCAGAGCGGGAAAGGACTCGGCCCTGAATTCTTTGGGAAGCGGCGGCCCCAGTTCTGGTTTAAAAAAACAACGAATCAATGCATAGGCAATGTAGAGACCAGACATCAGTATACCGGGAATAACGGCACCGGCAAAAAGGTCTGTAACCGGGACTCCCATAAGGGGTCCCATGACCACCAGCATGATACTGGGCGGAATCAGTATTCCCAGGGTACCGCCAGCGGCTATGGCCCCGGCCCCCATTTGGATATTGTAACCACTTTTTCTCAATGCTGGTTCCGCCATGACGCAGAGCAGGGTGATGGAGGAGCCCACAATACCGGTGGCGGCGGCAAAAATAGTTGCTGTCAGTATGACGGCCACATAAAGAGAGCCGGGAATGGGGGCCATGAGTTTTTGAATGGACAAAAACAACCCCTCCATTAACCCCGCACTTTCCAAAAGATATCCCATGAGCAAAAAGAATGGGATGGCACCCAGGATGGGATCGCTCATGACCTGATAAAATTGGAGGTTTAAAAGGTAGAACACCATTTTCCCGATGCCCAGATACCCAAAGAGAATTCCAATAAACATCATGGTGAAGGAAATTGGAAATCCTGAACAAAACGCGAGTAACAGCCCGAAAAGCGACATAACCGCGAGCATTTGATTAAATTCCATCTTAATTTCCCTCCCCATCTATAAGCGAAGAACCATCACAAGCGTTTGCCGGTTCATCGCTGGAGCTATGCCCGCCGGTCTCCCAATATTCTTTTCCATGACGCCATGCATAAAAACTTTTAGTGATCTCGGAAACTCCCTGGAGAAGCATCAAAAAAAGACTCAAGGGAATGGCCATTTTCAGGGGCCAGATAATCGGCATCCATGGGCTGGAGATAATAACTTCATTTTGTTGAAATGATTTATAAAAGAAATTCCATCCAATCTCAAGAAACAAGAGATGGGCGGGAAAATACAAAAACAGGTAGGTAAAAAAATCGATTCTCCCCTTGGCCTTGATCGACCATCGGCTGTAAAGAAAATCGGTTCTGATATGCATACCGGTTTTCAGACAATATGGGGAGGCAAGCATGAACATGATACCGTAAAGGATCAGGGCAACGTCCCCTGCCCAGATGGTGGGGGCATTAAAAAAATATCGTGCAATAACTTCATGTACAAGAGCATACATCATGGGAATCACCAAAAATGCCACAGCCTTACCAAAAAATGAACTGGTAGAATCCAGGGTGGCTACCATTTTTTTGATAAATGGCGAAGGGCCATCTTCCAATGATGTCGTCTCAGGTTTATTTGACATGATACAACCTCTTTGCTAAAATGATGAAAAAAAAGCTGCAGGGAACACAAAATCCCCCTGCAGCAAGTTTGATTTATATCATCCCGCTTTATTTATAATCCTTCATTGCACCGGAATCCATTGCGGTTTTTCCCATCTTGTAGTACAGGCCGTTCACCTTTACCTCATACGGTACGGTCAGGTCAGCCCACTCATGGAGGGAGGTAAGAACTTTTTTGAAAAAAGGTTTTTTCTGTGCATATTTATCCATGATTTCCGGAACAACTTCCATGTATGCCTTGAAGTACTCTTCCGGGGTATCGCGCAACTGAACTTTCTCATTCACAACAAGGTCTCTCAACGCCTTACTGTTAATGCTTACATTCATGGTTGTCTGATCGGCAACCATTGCTTTCATTGACACCTCAATCACATATTGAAGATGGGGAGGAAGGCTTTCGTACCAGTCACTGTTAATATACACGTCTCCGATTGAAAGCGCCTGGTGAAGTCCCTGGAGGTAATAAAACTTCCAGACATCGCTCAGGCCCAGCAGCATATCATCGCCGGGGCTGATCCATTCTGCCGCATCAATAACTCCTCTTTGGGCCGATGGCACAATCTCGCTGCCTGGCATTGATACAACAGGCATTCCAATGGCTTTAAAACTTTCAGAAGGAATTCCAGGAGGGGATCTGAATTTGATTTCTTTCAGTTCAGCAAGGGAGTTAAACTCTTTGGGGAACCATCCAAAGGGCTCGGGTCCCATGGGCATGGTCATCCAGGCCTTGATTTTATATTTGAGTACATCCTGATAATATTCGTTTAAAAGTTTTCCGCCTTCACCTTCCCAGGCCCAGGACAACAGGGCTGCTTGATCAAGGCCTACACCAAGACCTGCCGTGGGAGCCGCAAACAGAACACCGGCGGGGTGTTTGCCTGACCAATAATGGGTCCAGGCCTGGCCCCCGTTTATGATGCCGTCACTAACCGCATCAAGGATCTCAAATGCCTTGACAATGGCACCGGAAGCAAAAACCTCAACCTTAATTTCGCCGTTGGAAAGCTTCTCGATTCTTTCACCCAGCCGTTCCATGGTTTTGTAATACATACTTGAGCTTGGAACAGCCGTCTGTATCTTTAATTCATACTGTTTCGCCCACACCTGTGGTGTAGCAAATACTGCCATGGCCGTAAAAAAAATCAACAATTTTTTAAACATGAGTTCTTTTTCTCCCTTCTTAAATACAGTTTAGTAGATTTGAAAAATCCAAAAAAATCACACCCTGTCATAAACCTCTAAATACTATTGCAATGATGATGCCATCTGTTTACAGCTTTCCCTCCCAAAAACACATTTCCCACAGATAGAATCCATTCCTGTTTGAAAGCCGGTCGTACCCTGTGGTACCCTCTGCTGAATAAAAACATCCCTATATTGAGACACAGGATATGGCCTGATTTAGACAGCCCCCCTCTCCTTCAATTTAATTTTCAGCCGGAAGATGTCAGACAGTGATCTAATTTGGGGTTAAAATTAATAGAATGGTGTACTTTTGCATCATTTCTTCAGCGAATGATGCGTTCTTACAACAAAAAAGATCAATTATTGGGTCGCCAGGAGAATGTAATCGTTGCAAGACTGCATCGGAAATAAGATCAGTGTCTCTTATTTACCGACTATCTCATTAAGAGTGGAGGGGGTGCTTTTTTGTACCCGGGTTTTTCTAAAAATGGTACTCCGGTTCACTTGAAGCACTTCTGCAGCCTTGGAGATGGAACCATAGGCTGCAATTGTTTCGCTTATAATATTTCGTTCTATATCTTGAAGGATGAGTTTGAGGGATTTTTTCTCGTCCATGGAATAATAGACCATGGAGGTAGTATGATGATCGTTGCACTCAAAGGTTGAAAGAAATTCAGACGGTAAATCAACGGCCTTGATAATTGTTTTATTTGCCATGACAACGATGCTGTGAATCATGTTTTTGAGTTCCCTGACATTTCCGGGCCAAGTATAATGAAGTAATTTTTGTTCTGCGCAGTTTGAAAAGGAAATTTTTTTGCCGTATTTTTCATTTAATTTTTTGAGAAACACTTTGACCAGGGGGAGGATGTCATCCCTACGTTCCCGAAGACGTGGGATGTTGAGAACCGCTACTTTAAGGCGATAATAAAGGTCACTTCGAAAGCCACCCTCATTAACGGCATCCTGGAGATTGCGGTTGGTGGCGGCGATAATTCGAATGTCGATGGGTATGGTCTGCGTGGAACCCACCCGGATAATTTCCTGATCCTGGATGGCCCGGAGCAGTTTGGTCTGCATAAGGAGCGGTAGCTCCCCAATCTCATCCAGAAACAATGTTCCCCCGGATGCCTGTTCAAAATACCCCGTTTTCCCCTTTGTACTTGCGCCGGAAAATGCCCCGGTTTTATACCCAAAAAGTTCTGACTCCACCAGGGTTTCAGCAATGGCCGAACAATCAACTTTCAGATATTGTTTGTCTTTTCTCAGACTGTACCGGTGGATCCGCTGGGCCACCACATCCTTACCCACGCCGGTATCGCCCAGGATAAGGACGGAAACATCTGAAAGGGCAATGGTGTCAATTTTTTCCAGAAGCGATAAAGATTGATTGCTTACCGCCACCATACCGTCATTTTGAAATGCATCTTCAGGGTCAACGGCGGCGATCTGTCGTTGATAGGCCGCAATCAGTTCTTTCTGGGTGGAGATCTCTTTTTTAAGGTTCTTAAAGGCTGTAATATCCCGCACAAAGGTCACCACAATACTGACATCCCCCTTGGCATCGAGAACCGGATGACCGTTGATGACAACATGTCGACCATTGAGTTCCTGAACAAGCGTGACTTCTTTCCCCGTTGCCACCACCTCTGGATTAACGATCTCGGTAAAAATGCCTTCCTCGATTAAAGTTTTAACACTTTTTCCAAGAACATGTGCGGCGGGAATCCCTGACAAAGCTTCCCAACGGCCGTTAACGAAAAGGGTTTTGCCCTTCCGGGAAGAGATGTAAACAGCGTCGGGGATTAAATTTAAAATAGATTCAAAATGCCGGTCCATGATGAGCAAGGGATCTTGTGAAGGATGATTCATACTTCTCTTTCCTTTTGCCGCAGTCAAAACTGGTTAAAAACTGCAAACACTATACCCAATATTACCGATTATTTCAAATGTGTGATTCCAAACCTTCCCTGGAATGAAAATCAATTAATAATTGGGCATCCTTCAAAAGTAGTTTACACTTTTTTAGAGCAATCCCCATTTTTAGGATCTTTTTTCCAAAAGACTGTAAAGTACTTTTGGGATTATATGAAGGATGCCAATAATTGCAATAAAATTTTTACAAGCCCAGGGAAGCAATTGCAAGAGGGGTTAGAAACAGGGGATGATTGGGAATCAGAACCGGCATCCCGATTTCTTTCTCCAAAAGTGATTTCAGGCCCGGCAAACTACAGGTACCGCCTGAAAAAATAAGGGTCTCAACCGGGTAGCCCTTGATATGCCCGGACACAATATCACAGATACGCTGGAATGTCGGCCTGGCAAGGCTCAGTATATCATACTCTTTGCAAAGCCGTTTTCTTCGTTCCGCTTCTTCAAAAGCCACCTTAAAGTGGCCAGCAATGACAAGGCTGATATGGGTTCCGCCGGTTGGTTCATCATCGGAAAAAACGATGTTGCCATTTTGGATAACTGCTGTTCCGGTGGTGCCGCCCCCCACATCCACCACCGCAGTTCTATCCAATTTCAGCAAGTTTGCCACACAGGAGGGTTCATCCATCACCTTGAGAACATCCAGGCCGATATTTTCAATGATATTGGTGGACAGCCGGGGATCGGTTCCCGGGGGAAAGGAGGTTGACGCTGCACAAATAGACCTCCCAAGACGCTTTTCAGCCTTTTCCTTGAGGCGCCGGACAATTTCACTGGCACCCAGAAAATCCACCACAATCCCATCCCGAACCACCTGGGCCCATTCCAAAAATACGGCAACAGGCTCTCCCGTGTCATCCAGGACCATGAGCACCACATCACTTGTGCCCAGGTCAACCCCGACATGCAGCGGACCTTGAATCGACAGGGGGTCTTCAATATTTACCAGATCCCTGGCCCGCTCAAGCCGCTGCTCTGCTGTTTCCCATGAAATAGACATATCTAAGTAATCCTGAAGCTGCCCACAAGGGTACAGCGCCGAAGGCGTACAAAGGTCCGGGCATTGGAGACACCCTCTCCGGTGGGAGTGGAAATAGTCATGGAAGTCCATCCTTCACCGCCAGCGCCGAGCCCCGCAATTAGAGGCCCGTTCTTAACAAACAGGCTGGTATTCATGGCCTTGGCCATGGCATCCATATTATCGATATTTTTGGAATGGAGCCCTGCAGAATGGCGGCATCCTTTTTCCAATAACAGGGCCCACTCCATGGCCTGGGCAAAATCCTTTGCCCTCAGAATAGGGATAAGAGGCATCATTTGCTCCATCACGGCAAAGGTATATTCCGTATCTATTCCTACATCAACGATGAGGAGACGACAGGTGTCGGGTACGGAAATTCCGGCTGCAGCCGCCAGTTCCGATGCATCCCTTCCCACCCATTTCGGATTTGGCCGGGGGGATGGTCCGGGGTAATCCAGGAGTACCTTTTGGGCGATGGCATCTGCCTGTCCCAGGGAAATCTCCACTGCACCGCAGTTTTTCAATTCTGCTTTCAGTGCATCTGCAATGGTCTCCATGGCAATGATTTCTTTTTCATCGCAGCAAACAATATTATTGTCAAAGGAGGCACCATCATAGATACTTTGCGCGGCCCGGGCAATATCGGCTGTGTCGTCAACCACCACTGGCGGATTTCCGGCACCCGCTGCAATCAAGCGTTTGTCAGTTATCTTTTTAGCGGCATTAACAACTCCCTCTCCCCCTGTCACCACCAAAAGATTAATTCCTGGAAAGGTGAACAATTTCTGGGCGGCTTCAATGGAGGGTTCTTTTACACAGGTTATAATATTGTGGATGCCCAGCTCTTCAAAAATTGCCTTGTTCACCACTTTGACGGTTTCAAGGGTGGTTCGTTTTGCGCTGGGATGAACGGCAAAGACAACAGTATTGCCACCGGATACCATACTGATGGTGTTGTTGAAAATCGTGGCCGCAGGATTGGTTGAAGGGGTCACAGAGGCAATCACGCCCCAGGGTGCATTTTCAAACAGGGTCAGGCCGGCATCACCGGTGGCGGCACTGGCACTTAAAATTTCTGGCCCCGGTGTTCTGTTGGCCACCAGCAGATTTTTTTTAACCTTGTCTTCAATCCGCCCCATTCCGGTTTCATCAACGGCCATTTCAGCAAAGCGGCGGGCATTTGCCCTTGCGGCCCTGCGAAGCACCTGGACCACCTGCTCCCGTATGGCAATGGTGGGGATTTTTTTCTGGGCATCGATGGCGGCCGCAACCGCAGCATCCAGGCTTTCAAACACGCCCCAATCGCTTGCCTGGCTATAGGCTGGCGGGGTGCCGGGCGCCGGTGCAGCAATCTGTCTTAGTACTTCCTTTACAATTGCTTCGATATCTTTTTGTAAAATTTCAGCCATCCGGCCTCCAATTCAACTTAACTTAGGGTTCTTATTTTGTGTAGAGAGCTTTCCGGCCAGAAGTGATCTGGTCAACAATTCCAATGACACTCAGATCAACTGGACTCTCTTTGTCATGAATCATCCGGGCAGAACTCCCCCGGACAAGCATGACTAACTCTCCCAGACCGGCACCGACACTGTCTACTGCCACCTGATTGGGTGCCGTTACTGTCCCGTTTGCATCAACAATATCAACCAGAAGAAAGGTCATTTGCGGCAGTCGGGGATGACGTGCCGTTGACACTACCTGTCCGACTATTTTGCCAAGTTCCATTTTAATTCTCCTTTGCTGATCCTGCCTGGAGCCTTGGGGCCCCGGTATCAGGCAGGTCAATCAATGGTAGGGTATGTTAAATGTGTCTGTGTACCCTCTCGGATTCAAACAGATGACCCGCTTAATTACAGGCAACAGCTTTTTGATCTATTTGATTTTAATGGGAAACAATGCTTCCAGATCATCATGGGGTCGTGGAATTACATGGACGGCAATCACTTCACCCACTTTTGCGGCAGCTGCTGCACCGGCGTCTGTGGCAGCCTTGCATGCGGCAACATCTCCCCGTATCAATACACACAATATTCCCGCACCAATGCGCTCGTATCCTACAAGCTGAATCCGGGCGGCTTTTGACATTACATCACTTGCTTCGATCAACGCTGTCATTCCTTTGGTCTCTATCATTCCTAATGCATCCATGAATCTGCTCCTTTTAATTTTTATATTTATAAATTGTCTTGCTATACGTTTTTACCCTATCTTTTTTTCTTGGACGCAGCCTTTTCAGGTGCGACCGGCTTCAATATATTGCCGATATGATCACTGATCAGGGACTGTACATCGGAACTGGGTCTGGGAATCTTGTTGGAGTTAACACAGGTACTCAATACCGATACTGCAGACTTGGCCGCATCCACTGCGGCATTGCAGGATGCAAGATCTCCTGTGCAGATCACGGTTATCAGCCCTGCGTCAGCATTGGCAACGGTCTCAATCTTAACATTGGCTGACTTGACCATGACGTCGGCCGCCTGGATTGCAGCGACCAGTCCAATGGTCTCGACAAATCCCATGGAATCATTCTGATTCATAATCACCTAACCTTTTTTGGAGAAATCCTCTAAAATGTTTATGGTTACGCCAGGAACCTAAAGTACAAATTGTTTAATCTGTGAATCCATGGCCGGTATTACGGTGCTTCGCACCAGCATTCCGCTGGTTTTAACGCTTGCAGCGCCTGCTTCCACGGCAGCTTCCACCGCGGCAATATCACCGGAAAGCAGGCAAAAGGCTTTTCCGCCCAGCCCCATGGCGATACGAACTTCTGCAATGAACACATCCGCAGCCTTGCCAGCAATATCAGCAGCCACAATGGCAGAAGGGGCGGAAAAGGTTTCAACAATCCCGATGGCAGGGCCATGGATGCCGGTACTGGTACCATTCATGGCTGCGATAACCGTGGGGTTGATGTTAGGTATCACAAAATGATCCACCACGGTTTCCCCAGCCCGGGCCATTCCCGCATCAACTGCGGACTGTACCGATGCCACTTCACCGTGAACGGCTGCAATATACTTGCCAGGACAAATAGTTTTTAAGAACAATGGTTCGATCTGTGCTGCTTTCACCATCTGGTCTGCGGCTTCAATACCGGCAGCAATACTGTTGAACTCGATCATGCCAAGGGCTTGGAGTTTGGCTTGCATATCAGCTTCCTTCTATGGTTATTGAATGATCAACGGCTGTGACCACACCGGCAATGGATGCATGTATCCTGGCCCCCAGGGCTCCCTCGGGGATTTCGGCCAGGCATTGTCCAGCCACCACCTTCTCCCCGGGACTGACCAAGGGTCGGGATGGTGCGCCGATGTGCTGCTGAAGGGGAATACTGACCCGGGAGGGTTGGTAATCACCTTCAAAGACAGGGTGGATATCCATATATTTTGAAATATCTGTTTTCATGGCCAGCCGGGGGATGGGCACCTTCCGAAATTCCCGGAAATTTGTTTGAAGGGGCCGGACTTCTTTTGGGCCCTGGTATTGTAATTTTTCCTGCCTGAACCGGTCTTTCAAAAATGCATTGATCCGACGGGGGGACAGCCCCATGGGACAGGCAAATAATTCGCATACACCGCATTCACAGCACATCATGGCCTGGATAGCATCACTCGTATCAGCCTGGCCTCCGGCAAAGATCCGCATGACTTTGTGGGTTTCAAATCCATGGCCCACCAGGTACCTGGGACACATCTCTGTGCACATGCGACACTGGATACAAGTCGTGGCAGCTCTTTTCTGCATCACCGATATTGAGAGTGTAGCCGCATCATGGAGAAAATGGTTCCGTGGCAGAACAATCACCCCACCTGTGGTTTTGGTCACCACTGCCTGGGCCAGGCTGTCTGGATCATCCAGAAAACGTCCCATTATGGGCCCCCCCAGAATTACCACCGGATCAGGAACCAAAGATCCCCCGCATTGGTCAATGCATTCCATTATACCGCTTCCCAAAGGCACCCTGATGACCGAAGGTTTTTGAACCTCCCCGGTTATGGTGACAATTTTATGGGTCACCGGAATCCCTTCCATTGCATTAGAAACAGCGTAGAGGGATCCTACATTGGCAACCACGATACCCTGGTCCTTGGGAAGCCCGAGTGGGGGTACGGTTTTCCCGGTAACTTCATGGATCAGGATATGTTCGTCCCCTGCCGGATAAAAATTATCCAGTTCCATAAGTTCAAGTTTGGTTCCCGTCATTGCTGCTTTAAATTTTTCGGAAATCCCGGTGTATTTCTTTTTAATTGCGATAACGCCCTTGCTTGCACTGGTGGCAGACATGACCGCCTCCATTGCCCGGACAATCTTTTCAGCATGGGTCTGCATGATGGTTTGGTCCGAATACAGTAAGGGCTCACATTCACACCCGTTGGCAATCACCGTATCCACCTGGGTATCAAATTTCACATGGGCAGGAAATCCTGCGCCCCCTTCTCCTACAATCCCGGCATCTTTTACCATCCGAATCAAATCATCGTTTGTTTGTCTGCTCATGTGTTCATCACTATTCTTTGGGTGAAAGGTTTATGCAGTAGTCGGGCTGACCATACTGCCCCGCTGCATACACAGACCGAGTACGGCCACGTTAAAAATCTCTTCGGCACTGCATCCCCTGGACAGGTCGTGCCATCCCCCCTGAAATCCCTGGAGGAAAGGACCCAATGCGGTATACCCTGCCATTCGCTGGAGCATTTTGTAGGCGATATTCCCCGATTCCAGGGAGGGGAACACAAGAACATTGGCCTTCCCGTTTATCACACTTCCCGGCGCTTTCATGGAGGCCACATTGGGAACAATGGCCGCATCCAGTTGCAATTCTCCGTCAATGAGGATATCCGGGGCCCGGTGTCTTACCTTTTCAACAGCCTCGCGAATGATATCGGTCCTGGGATGTTTGGAACTGCCCTTGGTGGAAAACGAGAGCATGGCCACCCTGGGTTCTTCCTTAAGAAGGTTCTTTGCTTTTTCAGCAGAGGCAATGGCAATATCTGCCAGGGTATCTGAAGATGGCTCCGGTACCACAGCACAGTCTGCCAGGATATACTGATGTTCACCATTGGGGGCTATCATCAAAAAAAAACTGGAAATGGTTTTTTGTTTTCTGGACAAAATGCTGATCCCTGCCTTGATCACCGCTGCCGTTGAGGACAGATTCCCTGCCACTCCGATTTCCACATCACCTCGACGGACCATCATTGCAGATGCCGCAAGGCTGCATCGCATTGCCGTTTCAATTTTGTCGGGGGAAACCAGTTTTCCTTTGGCTTCCAATATCTTTGTATAGGTATTGATATTTTGTGCCAGCAGACCGTGGCTGGTGGGATCAATCACGGTGAAACCTGAAAGGGGATGTTTGGCGTCAAGAATTTTTCTTCTTATGGCGAAGGGACTCTGGACCAGCACAGGAAATGCCAATTTTTCTTCTTTCAGGCGGCTTGCGGCCGTTAATATCCGCTGATCCAGACAATCCGGAAATACTATGGTACCCGGTTTTTCCCGGCAGGCGGCTATGCAGTCATCTAAAATAGTCATGGATTTTCCTATGAGCTCAGGCAGGCAAGGGTCACCATGGACGGCGTGCTGTAATCAACCCGTGCACCCTTTTCCAGATACACGATATCTCCTGGGCCAGCGTTCAATAGTTTGCCGTCCACGCTCAATTCAAGTTCTCCTTGGACAACGATATTGACTTCCGAAGATTCAACTGTTCTGGTAAACGAGGTTTTTTCCCATTTCATATAGGTGGCGATCAAAGGAGAGTCCTGGTGGCATCGAATGGCATCTGAAATCAATACCTTGCCGGGGATGGCCGGACCAGACTCTTCATCCAGAAGCGTATTCCCCTTGATCACAGAGACGCCTCCTTGGGTCGTCAAGGCAGCAGTGTTCTGCTCCGGCATATTCAAAGAAGCCTGTGTTAACCTGGCACTGACAACCTTCTTAACAATACTTTCCAGCCCTGGGGCACTTGATTGAGGAAGTTTTTCCCGAAGAAGTGAGCACACCTGGTCGGTCACCGCCTGGATATCGGACACACTACCGCCGACCCCCAGGTCTTCCAAGGATTTATCCGGCCTTGCGACCGCTTTGGCTTCCGGTTGAAATTCACAGGCTGTTGTGTCCGGGTAGGCCGTGGCAAATTTAAAACCCATTTCTTCAATTTTGTCCCGGGCCTCGGGTGTAACAATGCAGTCTTCTTCCCTGAAATTAAGAATCTTATTTCCATTCCCAGCGGCTTTCAATAGGTCATTGGAAGTTATGATCTGTTTGCCCATCTAATTTTCTCCTAAATTTCAATCCTGTGCCGGATCAGTATTTTAATATTTACAGCAAGTACCGTGCCATTAAAGAACAAGCAACACCAAGCGCCTATAAAGATGCTTATGCCCGATTACTTGACTCTGGCGACAATGGAATTGGGCAGATATCATCTGTGGTTGATGCAGTTTTGCATCCTTACTCCGATTTCATAATGCATCTCTGCAAAAACCCCTTGAATACCCCTTATCCTGGTGGGTGAGTGGTGCATTCTTGCCACATAATATCTTTTCTCCAGAAAAAAATCAGGGGAAATACGGCAATCACCGTATCCACCTGGGTATCAAATTTCACATGGGCAGGAAATCCTGCGCCCCCTTCTCCTACAATCCCGGCATCTTTTACCATCCGGATCAAATCATCGTTTGCTTGTCTGCTCATGTGTTCATCACTATTCTTTGAGTGAATAGGTTTATGCAGCAGTCGGGCTGACCATGCTGCCCCACTGCATACACAGACCGAGTACGGCAACGTTAAAAATCTCTATGGATTTTCCTATGAGCTCAGGCAGGCAAGGGTCACCATGGACGGCGTGCTGTAATCAACCCGGGCACCCTTTTCCAGGTACACGATATCTCCTGGGCCAGCTTTCAATAGGTCATTGGAAGTTATGATCTGTTTGCCCATCTAATTTTCTCCTAAATTTCAATCCTGTGCCGGATCAGTATTTTAATATTACTGCAAGTACCGTGCCATTAAAGAGCAAGCAACACCAAGCGCCTAAAAGATGCCTATGCCCGATTACTTGACCCTGGCGACAATGGAATTGGGCAGATATCATCTGTGGTTGATGCAATTTTGCATCCTTACTCCAATTTCATAATGCATCTCTGCAAAATTTCCTTGAATACCCCTTGTCCTGGTTGACGAGTGGTGCGTTTTTGCCACATAATATCTTTTTTCCAGAAAAAAATCAGGGGAAAATACGGCAATCCCGGTTAATGACGATAATATAGGTGAAACAAGATTTGATCATTGACAGGAAAACCAGGTGCATATATGACCCTTGAAATAAAAATAAAATTCCCCATGGATGGCAGCAAAGGCAATTGTAACATAAGCAATGCAGCCATCTATTTTGACCGAAACATAATCGAAAACAGAGACGCAACGGATTATATTGTATTTACAGTACTTTTATGTAAAACTTGGTGAGTTTTTGGATAAAGTCACGAGGTCTGGATTTATATAAGATCATTCAATCTTTGCTGCAACTTTTAGGTTGTATATCAAAATTATGATAATAAATTTGAAAATTATAATTTCCACATTTATTGAGGGAACTTTCAGTATTACCCGAATTGTCAAGGATTTCAGGTAAGACGGATTAATACGAGAGACAGGAGACATGGTCGCCAATTTGTGGTAGGATTAGGTTACATAGTTACCGCATGACAGCAGAGTGATATAGCATGCATTATAAACGGCAGGACAATAAAGGATGCCCCATACCGATGGTTAAACATGAATATACCTTTACCAGAAATATAGCCATTGAACATTTTTTCTCCTTGATGATGGAAAATATAGGGAGCCATGCTGGCTGGAAATTTGAGCATGATCCAAGCCTCTATACCATCGTTTGGACACCGATCATACTGCTCAATGTATGGCAGATGCACCCAAAGGTGACAGCCACCCTCGAAGAGGTATCAAGAGGGACTACACTATGCAAAGTGACAACTGTAAATAAAGGATTTATCGATCCTTTTGGTATTTTTAAACGAGTCCATGAAAAGTCATATAAAAAGCTTTTCGATTCTTTCAGGGAAGTAAGCAAAGAACATGAGACACCAACAAAGGGGAGGCAAAAATAATTGGGAAAGTCACATTCCAATAACCGATCATTTTGCTGGGATCTTGCTGATGGCTTTTTGGTATCCTGTTTAAATTTCCGGGCAAGGTAAAAAAATTGAGGGATTAGAAATAAATTATTGCCAAATCTTTTTTCTATCAATATGATGGCTTCTTATGACTACAGCAAACCTCACTGAAATATTGGAAAGAATTCAGCCAGACTTAAAGCAAGTGGAAGGTCAGGCATCAAAGGAAGCTGTATCTACCTTGTTAAACATAGTAGAGGAGTCGGTAGCTGAAAGCATTAAATTAAAAAATGAAAATCAAACGTTAAAAGATGAGATAAATCGTCTTAAGGGTGAACAGGGTAAGCCTGACATAAGGGAGTTCATAACAAATAATCTACCCGTTTTCACTTAAGACATGCCGTAAACACTGGGCATCAGGTTTGAAAGTGGGTAGTTTTATTCTTATAAAGTCCCTAAGGCCCAATAAAAAGAAGAAAGATGGTAATATTTCTTCTGAAAAAGAGCGCAAGTTGGCGGAAACTAATGATGAAATAAATCGACAAGGATTTAAACTCGATAAAGGATCATTAGGGAAACTCAAAGAGCAACGACTATCTGCTGAACTTCTTGATCAGTTATCAAAACTGGATGGCGGGAAGTATTCTGACGAAGAGGGCTTTCTCACTGCGGTAGAAGCTATCCTTGAGCAATCATTAACTGAGGAACAACGTAGATTACTCCTTAAATATGCTCGTTATAAAAAAAGAAACAGGAAAGCTAAATTACCAGAAATAACCATTGATCGACGTGAACTATGTCCTGTGGATAAAACTCAATTACCTAATGATGCTAAATCCAAAGGGCATGAATACAAGGTAGTTCAAGATGTAATAATCAAGACGGATAATGTTGAATTCAAACGAGAAGTTTATCACTCTCCGTCTTTGAAGAAAACTTATCTTGGACCTATTCCATTGGGTTATGAAGGTGACTTTGGGCCTAATATACATTCTGATATTGTTTCGATGAAATATGTGAACGGCATGTCGATTCCTAAAATTATAGAATTTTACAACAATATGGGGACACTTATTTCCGGTAGCTATATTTCAAATAGGTTAATAAAACCAGCCTATATGGATGTATTTCATCAAGAAAAAAATGAGATGCACAAGATTGGTCTGGAAGTCAGTTCTTATATTCAAATTGATGATACCGGTACTCGGGTGAACGGGCAAAATTACTACACTCAAATTATCTGCAATGATCTGTATACTGCATTTTTTACTACAAAACATAAAAATAGACTAACCATTTTCAGTGGTGTCCGGTTAGGTTCTTGCATGTGAATAAAAATCCATAAAGTGCTTGATTTATTAAAAAATAAGAGGTATGTAATCACAGCGTTTTTCTTGTTATGATTTATTATTATAACAAGGAGAAATGAATGCTCATACCCCAAGACAAGACATTAAAGACAAAACTTGATGCTGAATCTTTTAAAAAATATTTGTTGCCTCTACAAGAAATCCTGCTCACTACCCCTGTGCTTAACTCAAGGGGGTATCGGCCATTGAAAATGACTTTTGAGGATCAGCTCAATGCTTTATTGTTCTATCACCTTCAGGAGCATGAGTCTGCAAGGGATCTTGTCCAGTGCATGAAAGAAGATGATTTTGCAAAAAATAACATAGCGCCCGATGGTGGTATCAGTCTCAGCAGTTTTTGTGAAGCCATTAATGATAGAGGCCTCGAACAGCTTCAGTATGTTTTTGAGGAACTTTGTAAAAAAGCCCGCAAGGTTCTGCCAGCTCAATATTCAGATCTTGGTGATCTTGTTTCTATTGACGGATCACTTATCAATGCTGTTCTTACAATGTATTGGGCAGATTACAGAAAAGGATCAAAAAAAGCCAAGGGTCATTTTGGCTTTGATGTCAACCGCCAAATTCCCTTGAAAGTCTATCTAACAGATGGCAATGGCGCAGAGCGCCCGTTTGTAAGTTCCATCCTCACAGAGGGTCAGACCGGAATAATGGATCGTGGCTATCAATCCCATAAGGATTTTGATTTTCTACAGGCTGAGAAAAAACATTTTGTATGCCGAATCAAAATCAAAACCACGCAAACCATTATCAAACAGAACAGCGTACCGGAGGACAGTCACATTTTCTATGACGCAGTAGTCCTCCTTGGGACTCCGAAGGTGAACCAATCAACAACACCCGTTCGGGTCGTTGGCTATAAGATCGCAGGTTCAACGTTTTACGTGGCAACTGATCGACATGATCTGACTGCTGAACAAGTGGCCAAGATCTACAAGCTCAGGTGGGACATTGAATCCTTTTTCAAATGGTGGAAAAAGCATCTCAAAGTGTATCACTTAATTGCTCACAGCGAGTATGGGGTAATGGTGCAAATCCTTGGTGGGCTGATTTCATACCTGCTCATGACCATATACTGCCATGAGAACTTCAATGAGAAAGTTTCTATCAGAAGAATCCGCCAACTTAGAAATGATATACAAAACGAACTCCGACGCCCTTACGGGCTGGCAACATCAGGCGATCAAGTTCTCAAAAAAAGAACCAAAAAAAAGAAAAAGAAGTCCGCAAAAACCTAACCGGACACCACTGAACCATTTTAGATGTACTCCGAAATTTTGAATCAAGAAATTTTTTGTTGAATGAAGAAACCTTTCTTTTGATTGCTCAACTTGATATGTCAAAAAAAGATCTCAGCTTGCTGTCTACATATAAACAGAATACACCCTATGATGAAGATGAGATGCAAATAATTTTGCAAACTCTTTATGGGAGTGGTAGCCCACGCAAACGAACAAAAGTAATGGAAGCATGTGCAATTACCAGTTATCGTCAAGAGACTGGGATTGCTGTTGTAAAGGTTTTGGTATGCGATGATGCACCTCAATTCAAATTACTTACAGATGAACTTGCACTCTGCTGGATTCATATCGGAAGGCATTATAAACGCCTGAATCCTGTTGTCCCACTTCACCAGGAAACATTGAATGATTTTCTTCGGTGTTTTTGGGAATACTACCGTAAACTTGTAGCATACAAAAAAGCTCCAAGCAGTAAGCAAGCGAAATTGCTCATTAAAGAATTTGATGTCTTGTTTTCAACCAAAACAGGTTATGATGATTTGGATAAACGGATTGAAAAAAACAAAACTAAGAAAGAGGAGTTGTTGGTTGTTCTAAAACACCCAGAAGTTCCCTTGCATAATAATCTTTCAGAAAATGGTGCCAGAGTTGAAAAGCGCAGACGTGATGTGAGCCTTCAGACAAAAACAGTCGAAGGAACAAAGGCGAAAGATACTATGATGAGTATTGTAGAAACATGCAAGAAGCTTGGTGTCAGTGGATATAAATTTATTCATGATCGAATTAGTAAAAAATTTGTCATGCCATCTCTTGCTGAAATGATAAAAGCTAAAGCGGCTGGGCAACCGATTTTTCCTTGACCTCAAACGGCTATTTTTATTTCGAATTATTTTTTGCTGATACTCCTGGTTTTTCGATAAAAAGAAGAGGGGCGTCTTCAGAATATGAGCTTGTATATTGTATAGTTGATGCACACATCAATAATTTTACATTTCCCCACCTCAAGACCCACTTGTACAATGATCCCAGCAGGTCCAGATATCATTTGACATAAAATTAGTTAAATGGTCCCATAGAATTTAAACAGGATACGCTTTTTGTTCAGCCAATGGTAAAAACCGCCCATGGGAATTTTTAACATTTGGCACATTTTCTTCATCGTGAACTTGGAGTGGTAACCGTTAATGAATTGATACTTGATTTCGATGTCCTGCTGAAGATGACCATTGCTTTTTTTAATATGTCACGCTCCATTTCAGTTTCTCGGAGCTTTTTTTCAAGTTCTCGAATCTGTTTCTGATCTGGGGTCAACGCTTCAATCCCATTGCCAGGAAACACATATTGATACTCGATGTTCAAGTTTTTGTGCAACCATTGTAAACACTATGCTTATCGGTGATGTTTTTTTGTGACTTAAAATCATCAATAAAGTATAAATCATTGATATTATTATATATTAAAAATCATGCCAACATAATATTTATTTAAGAGCTTAAGCAATATTATGTAATTATATTAAAGGCTTAAGAAAAACTTGAACATCGAGTGATAAGCTCTTCGGGTTTAAAGACCATCTCCCTGATTTGATAATAACCGACCTTATCATGCCTGAAAAAGAAGGGATAGAATCCAAGGGCGTTCACTGGTATTTTAAAGATTCAGTCCAGACAAATTGAAGGAACCCCCATATATGGTATGCCGCATTTTTTCAGCGTAAATTTTGGGATTGATCATAACTTCGGCCACTTTAAACATGATTTTTTGAATTGAGAAACAAAATCTTTAATTACAAGATGTTGGGTATGGCGTGAATTCAGAATCCGTATAGGTGGCCCATCTTATGATCAATCCCTATTTTTTCTTATATTATTGACAGAGTCTAATCCATTATTTTATTGATAAAAATTTTAATCTTCATAAGAGATTGGAACCTTTGAATGCGTTTGTTTTATATTGTTCTCTCCCAGTTTCTCTCGGGCTCCATCTGGTTTGCAGCAAATGTTGCTTATCAGGGTCAAGGGCTTTTGCTCTCAGCGGTTCAGTTCGGATTTATTATCGGCACCCTGGTATTTGCTGTTTTAAATATTTCCGATCGATTTTCTCCTGCAGGGGTTTTTTTTTGTTGTAGTCTTTTAGGGGCCATTTTTAATTTTTCAGGAATCTTTCTTGGCGATCATGAAACTTATCTTCTCCTGTCAAGACTTGCTTGTGGTATTACGCTTGCTGGCATCTATCCTGTGGGGATGAAGATCGCTGCATCCTGGTATCCCATAACAATTTCCCGTGCTTTGGGCTGGCTTGTTGGCGCCCTTGTTTTAGCAACAGGTTTTCCCTATCTAATAAAGGTTTTCAGTTTGAAAGGTAATTCGGATATTATCCTTGTCGCCACCTCGATACTTTGTTTTTTGGGGGGGGTGATTCAATTGGTTTTTGTGGGTGATGGGCCAAGTCTGCCCAAAGGGTCAAAATTTGATTTTAGTGTTATTAAAAAAGTGTTTGCGCATCCTGGTTTTAGAGCCGCCTCTTTTGGTTATTTCGGACACATGTGGGAACTTTATGCGCTGTTTGCTTATGCACCGTTGCTGATAAAAACGATTGTAAAAAATAATGTCGATTTATGGTCGTTTCTTTTTTTCGTTGCAGGTTTTGTGGGATGCTCTCTGGGCGGCCTTGCTGCCCTTAAGACTGGCAGTCGGTTTATCGCTTTGTCATCCTTGTTTGTTTCCGGATTTATTTGTTTGATTTCACCGATTATTGTTCTTTTGCCGAAAGTTGTTGCCTTGAGTATTATAATGATCTGGGGGGTTGCAGTCGTTGCGGATTCCCCACAGTTTTCATCTCTTAATACCCAGCTTGCTCCAAAAGCTTATGTCGGATCTGCATTGACGATCGTTAATTGTGTCGGTTTTCTGATTACCATTATTACCATTGAGCTTTTAGGGTTTTGGATTGATTGGTTTGGCATCCAGACAGCGTTTTTGCCACTTCTGCCAGGGCCCATATTCGGATGGTTTGCTTTAAAGCGGTATAATAGCAAAGAATAATCGGAATTTGAAATACTTTTACATTTGAATTTATCAATTATTGCAGTAGTTTAATTCCTAATTTCAATACCACTACTTTCTTTCCGAAATGCTCATTTTTTTGAAAATAAAATCCTAAATTCTGAGTTAAGGTTAATTATCCTATCCAAATGTTGCTGAATCTCATTATTATTAAGAATACCAAATATAGTCTCAAGTATTTTAGAATGAAAAAGTCAGGTCTTTGAGGCGACCACTATGTCATAAATTAAAATTACACTATATGAGCGATGTTCGCTGTAAGAGATCATCCTTTTGTATTATTTTTTATAATATATAAAAATTACCCCCCCTCACTGAATATTAAATTTTACCAAAAAGTTAAGATTCGGGAAAACCGCCGAAAACCTTATAAATTTAGAGTTTCTTTTTGTTTTTCAAATTCCTTAACTTTTGTGTGAAAGTTAGGGAATGGAATGAAAAATAAAAATGTTTTAGTGGAAATATTAAAAAGTCCCAGGTTCCCGGCAAATGGCTGGTTTAAATTTCATTCAGGTAAACGCTCTTAATTTCTTCGGGTTGGATACACAGATATTCAAGGGTCTGGCGTTGACTGCTATGATTAAAGCACACCATCAATTCCGGAATGCCCACATTATGAGTGACCCGCTGATGATAACCCCATGTTTTTCTTAGGCTGTGGCTGGCATAGTTGCCTTTGAGATTAACCATCTCGCACCACCCTTTTACCAGACGGGACAATGAAGGCAACGTCAGAACAGCCTCCCTTTGTGATCTGAAAAGAAACTCTTCATCATCTGCGGATACAGCTTCTAAATATTTTTTAATGGCGGCACAAACCCCATTATTTATGGTTATCCTCCTGGCCTTGTCCGTTTTCCTTTCCTTCAGGGTGAACTCTTCCCCAGGCTAAAGGGTTGCCACCTGCTCCACTATGATGGAAAGCAAATCACTTGCCCGCAAATTAGTATTGATACCCATGGTGAAAAGACAAAAATCCCGGGGCTTGTCTGCCAGAAGTTTTTTGATTGCCTTAATGTTTTTAATTTCTTTAATGGGTTCCACTGCTATTTTGCTACCTTTGGCTGGGTGATTTTTATTTTGCACTCTCCGCTCCATGTCTTGTTAAGTTTTAATGTGTTCGAAATTAATACTTAGCAAGTAAAAAAATTCAGGCCCGATGAAAAATACTATTGGCGTGTTAGGCGTGTTCATAGATTTTCTTTTCCCTTGAACGGCAATATTTTTGCCAGGGACGGAGCACCTTGGTCACCCTGCTTTAAAATAGCATCTTCCAGTGTCGCATCAATGCGGGCCATGATTTCATAAAGGATCCCTTCTATTCGCGCTTCCAGCTCCATCAGCGTAATGATGAGCTGCTGTCCTGTTTCTGGATTCTGGAACCGCAAGGGCATAAAATCGTCCAGATCTAAAATACGTTCACTGTCTTTTTGCCCCCTGACGTCGTTCTCCCCCATCACAGTGGACTTTCCGATATTTAAATGGCTTTTTTCAAACAGAATCTGAATCCAAACAACGGTATCGACAAAGGTTCCAGGATATTCCCGTTCAAGTTTCAACAAGGCGGCAATGATACCCAAGGCGATTTCACTGTTCTGAAATTTCAGGGATATATGATTTTTCAGATGAGTGTCCATTTTGACCATCCGTCAATTTACATTACTGGTTTTCCGTTTAATCATCCAATTTTCGGGGTTGACTTATTTTGAAGGGGACAGACATAAGGTGCCCGTTCCAACCCCAGGCACCTATTTCAGTTCAAACAACATGGTAGGCTGATCTTACTTTCCCCAAGGCCGATGACATCAATCCCCATAAATGGTAACCGACGGAAACCGGGACCGATCGGTGTGGGGATAAAACTTGGCACCAGAAAAGGTATTCATGAACGACTGGTTGACGTTGAGTTCAATGTAAGTGATGCTCCGGGCAATGCTCTGGACCTCTTCAAAGGAACCGGGGTTCAACAGCAGCCGGGCAGCTCCCCCCAATGACGAATTGCCAAGGACCTCAAACTTGTCCAGGGGCATATCCGGCAGCATACCAATGGAAATGGCCGAACGGGGATTGATGAACGACCCAAAGGTACCGGCCACGTAGAATTTTTCCAGATCCCCAAAAGACAGGCCAGCCGTTTGCTGGACAATCACCTCCAGGATGGAGTGCATGGCAGCCTTGGCACTGGTCAGAGAGTTTAAATCCACCTGGCTGAAAAGAATATCCCTGCCGGTACCCGAATCTTCCCGACTCACCAAACGCAGATGGTGGATCTCATCCTTTTCAAAAAGCCGATCCCCGCACCGCTCCTGTGCAAATTTCCCCCTGATGTCCACCATCCCAGATAAAAATAGCTGGGCTGCCAGATCAATCATGCCTGACCCGCAAATACCCACGGGTGGTTTGTCTTCAATGGTGCCCAGATCTATATCAAGGCTATCAATGTCGATGTTCACCCGATCAATCACTCCGGGACCGGCGGTCATGCCCATGTCACTGATGCCCCCTTCCAGGGCAGGGCCAGCGGCCCCGGCACATGCCATAAGCCAGTCCCGGCCCCCCATCACCACCTCAGCGTTGGTGCCCACATCCACCATGAGGCAGGGGTTTTCCTTTTTATGAAGTCCGGCAAAGAGAATACCCGCAATGAGATCTCCCCCAAAATAGGACCCAATGTTAGGAAACAAAAAAACCATGCCGCGGGGATGAATCTCAATGCCCGCACATGTGGCTCTCATGGATTCCGGGGCATTCACCCCTGGGATATAGGGTTCCCGGATGATAAAAGAGGGCTCAATGCCCAGAAACAGATGGGTCATGGCGGTATTGCCCGCCCCGGCAAACAGATACACTGACTCCACCCCCAGCCCTGCAGCAGTGACCAGCTCTTTAATCTGCCGATTCATGCCGTCAATGATCAAGGCTTGCAACCGGGCAAGCCCCTCCGAATCCCGGGCATGGTGAATCCGGGCCAGCACATCAGGCCCCAGGGCAATCTGGGGGTTGTCAAATCCCAGTTCCCCCAGATTCTCTCCTGTTGCCAGGTTCACAAGGCGCAGCACCACCCGGGTGGTACCAAGATCTGCTGCCACCCCGCACACCGGCAGGGGACTTTTAGGGTTTATCACAGCGGTCACCCGCCATCCCCGGGAATCTTTAAACAGCACCACCTTGATGCAATGCCCCCATTGCCGTAGCTGACAGGCAAGGTCCGGCACCAGATGGGGTGGAAAATACACCAACGGATTCTTCCGGGAGGGATTACTCTCCCCCAAGGAGTGTACCAGGGCCGCTTGGACCCGCTCCACATCTGCGGTATTGTTACCCAGCCGAGGTTCTTCCACCTGTACCGTGCGGACAAATCCGTTGATATTTTCCACCGCTGTCATCAGGATGCCTTCCTTGCCTCGGCTCTTTCCTGCAGCCGTTTATGGAGGCGGGGGAAATAGTTCAGTTCCGTGTGGGGCAAAAACAGGGCACCCACATAATGATCCATATAAGAGGGGGTTTCTGCCAGCTCAAAATTGGTCATCATTTCCACCACAGACACCACGTCCCGGCGAAGCACATTAGTCAGAGAACTCATGCGGGCCCCCAGAAGGGAGCTGTTACCCAGGTAGATCACCTGTTCCGGATCAACCTCGGGCAACAACCCGATGGTCATGGCTTTTTGCAGATCCACGTAACTGCCGAATCCACCGGCAAGGATAATAACTTCGATGTCCTGGATGGAGAGCCCCACCTCCTCCAGAAGGGTTAACGCACCACTGTACATGGCCCCTTTGGCCCGGATAAGATTGTCAATGTCCGGCTCGGTGATGACAATATCCCTGTCAATCTGTGTGGCATCCTTCCTCACCAGAACATACTCCCAGATATCTTCCCGCTGGCGAATGCGATCGGTGTTCAAGGTACGATTAAATTTACCCCGGTTATCAATGACACCATTTTCAAACAGCTGAGCCACAATGGTGATCAAGCCGGAGCCACAGATCCCCTTGGGTCTTACGTTTTCCTTGGTGACAATCATGGGCTCATAGGAAATTGGATCAATGGAAAAATCCTCAATGGCCCCTTTGGCAGCCCGCATGCCAAAGGTGATCCCGCCGCCTTCAAAGGCAGGTCCTGCGGAACAGGCCGTACAGGCCATCCAATCTTTGTTGCCAATAACAATCTCGGCATTGGTGCCAATGTCCATGAAAAGGGTCAGTTTTTCTGATTTGTATATACCGGCACCCATTACTCCTGCCACAATGTCACCGCCCACATAGCTTGACACACCGGGATAAATAAGGGCCTGGGCGTGGGATGCCAGATCAATGCCAAGTTCCCGGGCATGGAGTGGCGCATACATAATGGCCGTGGGCACATAGGGAGCTCTTCTGATATACCGGGGATTAATCCCCAAAAGGAGCTGGGTCATGGTGGTATTACCTGCCAGGGTAATGGTGGTGATGCACTCGCGTCCAATTTTTCCCCGTTTGAAAATTCGGTCCAGCACCGTGTTGATGGTTTCCACCACCCGTTTCTGGAGCGTCTCCAGGCCATCTCCTTTTTCAGCAAACATGATCCGGGAAATCACATCTTCACCGTAGCTGATCTGGCCGTTGAAATCCCCATATTCCGAGACCACTACTCCGGTATTCAGATCCAGAAGCTGGCCATATATAGTGGTGGTACCGATATCCATGGCCACGGAGTAGTTACAGGCAGTGGTATCACCGGCTTCAATGTTGACAATCTGGCTTCTACCATCCTTCCTCACCGGGCGGACAATGGTGGCGGTGACTTCAAAATTCTTTTCTCGGAAAATATCGGGTACCTTTCTCATGACATCTAAATCCACCCCCAGGCGATGCTCATCATACTGTACTTTAAGATGCTGGATCAAACGGGTGACATCGGCAATATTGTCCTGGGCAGAGGGCTCAGGCAGCTTGAGGTATTTCTTTTCCACCGGGGGAAGCAACAGCCCTTTTTCCTTGAGGTCCTCAAAACTGAAGCTCTTTACCCGGGCAGTGTGACGGGGGGTAGTATGCACATTAAGGATACTGGCATCCACTTCAGATTCCACGGGAACCCTTATCACCACATCGGATTTCACATGGGAAAGACAGGCCAGGCGATAGCCGTTTTCCCTGTCCTCGGTGGAGAGTTTATCCAAACCACCGCCTTCAAGCTCTCCGGATTCCACCAATATTCGACACTTACCACACACCCCTTCTCCACCGCAGGAGGCATTAATATGAACTCCTGCTTCCATGGCCGCCCGGAGTAAATTTTCACCGTCGGCAACTGAAATCTCTTTTCCATGGGGTTGAAATATAATTTTATGGGTTTTCAGACTCATACATTCTCCTGATTTTTCAACAACAGCCCGTGGCGTTACACAGTCTGTGTCTGTTTAAAAGGTCTATTCCCCGTAAGTTCTCAATGCCCTTACTTAGGGGACAGGTTTTTAAATCTGTCCCCGCCTCCGAAATGGAAAAATCATTTCGGACTCATTCCTAAAAGGGTTAGACAGGCTTTATAACCCCGGCTTATTGAGAACTTACCATTTCCCAACGTAAAAATTCGATGCGACATGTCTATACCGGTGATTCCCTCCATTTTCCCCAGTCCATGTGTATAATCTCTTCCACAAATAATATCCAGTCTTTTTAACTCAATTTTCATACCGGGGAGCATCCACACCATACCCACAAATCTATGCAATCACTTCATACCCATACATATTCAGAACGTCCTTTATTTACTGTATTTTATTCATTTTGCTTATCATAAAGTTCTTGCTTTTACAAGTTTATGCTCATATATTGACTGGAACATTGTTTACTGTTGACGTATTTTATTTTTATGTCTATGAATTATAACTATTAGATCACCCATTGGAATGTCAACGTAGCAAGTCGAATATATTACTAATTTTCGGCATTGACAGATTTACATGGAATCAGGGCCATCTGATTGCAGATTTTGTCAATCCAGCACTATCTTTTTGATAGAAAGTACAAAGAAACACCTTGATCCCATCCACCAGAATTTGATTCCGAAAATTGAAGATATCAACTGATGCTTTCATAATTATCTAAGCTTAAGAAGGAAAATACAGATGACCACTCTAAATGTTTCCATACTGCAAGGCATTGTGGGAGAAAACAATGTAAAGGATGACCCGGCAGATCTCATGGTGTATGGATCAGACAGTTCCGTGCATGCGGCCAGACCCTGGGCTATAGTTCGACCTGAAACCGTTGAACAGGTTCAGGAAATAATGAAATATGCCCATGAAAATAAGATTCCCATCGTCACTCGGGGGGCAGGATCTGGTATGTGTGGTCAGACCGTTCCCATCAACGGCGGCATTTCACTTGATATGAAAAAAATGAACCGGATTGTGGAAATCAACCCGTCGGATGTCTACTGCAGGGTGGAACCGGGGGTTGTGGATGATGATCTCAATGCCGCACTCAAACCCCATGGGGTATTTTATCCCCCCACACCGGCATCCAGCCGCATCGCCACCATCGGGGGTGAAATCGGTAACAACGCAAGTGGCGTAAGGTCTGTG